>WNEY01000668.1_pt1 | contig 22171 bp, 20 predicted proteins | sample 5400531 | NCBI WGS metagenome assembly WNEY01 (sample SAMN13153338, study PRJNA577476) | soil metagenome | isolation source: 200 cm saprolite under Douglas fir tree site 1 | place: USA:California | collected 2015-04-18
CGTCGCCGAAGCGCGCCTGGTGCTCCATCAGCCGTTCGAGCCGGTCGAGATCGCGGCCGGCGCGGTCCTCGATCAGCGGCCGCCACAGCTCGACCAGCTTCTTCGCCGCCGGCGGCGGCACCTGGCCGGTGAGCCGCTCGCGCACCATCATGGCGATTGCTTCCTCGATCGGCGCGTCGGCGCGGTCTGAGACCTCGTCGAACTTGCCGCGGTGGAAACGGTCGTCGAGCATGGCCGAGAGATTCTTCGCGACCCCGCTCATGCGCCGCGCGCCGATCGCCTCGACGCGCGCCTGCTCGACCGCCTCGAACACGGCGCGCGCCTGCTGACCGCCGGGAATGAGCTTGCGGTGCACGGTCGGATTGTGGCAGGCGAGCTTGAGCGCGATGGCATCGGCATGGCCGCGCACGATGGCGGCGTCCGGCCCGCCGAGCTTGCGCGGCGGCTCCGGCAGACGCGCCTTGCCGCCGACGATGCCGGGCCGCTCGGCCGCGAACGAGACTTCGAGCTCGGGCTTCTTGGCGATCGCGCGCAGGCATCCGGTCACCGCGCGCTTGAACGGCTCGGTGGGGCTTTCCTTGGCGGAGCTCTTGCCTTTGAGATTGGAAGACATGGGAGATGGCGAAGCTGCCGCTCCTCAGCTCAGCGCCACGTTCACCGAGCTTTCCGGCAACTCCACCCCGAAGCAGCGTTGATAGAACTCGGCGACGATCGGGCGCTCGAGCTCGTCGCACTTGTTCAGGAAGGTGAGCCGGAAGGCGAAGCCGATATCCTTGAAGATATCGGCGTTCTCCGCCCAGGTGATCACCGTGCGCGGGCTCATCACGGTCGAGAGATCGCCGTTCATGAAGGCGTTGCGGGTGAGGTCGGCAACGCGCACCATCTTGTTGACGATGTCGCGGCCGGCATCGGTGCGGTAGTGCTTCGCCTTGGCGAGCACGATCTCGACCTCGTTGTCGTGCGGCAGATAATTGAGCGTGGTGACGATCGACCAGCGATCCATCTGCGCCTGGTTGATCTGCTGGGTGCCGTGATAGAGCCCCGAGGTATCGCCGAGGCCGACCGTGTTGGCGGTGGCGAACAGGCGGAAAGCCGGATGCGGCCGGACCACGCGGCTCTGGTCGAGCAGCGTGAGGCGGCCGGACGATTCCAGCACGCGCTGGATCACGAACATCACGTCGGGCCGGCCGGCGTCGTACTCGTCGAAGCAGAGCGCGACGTTGTGCTGGTAGGCCCACGGCAGGATGCCGTCGCGGAACTCGGTCACCTGCACGCCGTCGCGGATCACGATGGCGTCCTTGCCGATCAGGTCGATACGGCTGATGTGGCTGTCGAGGTTGACGCGCACGCATGGCCAGTTGATCCGGGCGGCGACCTGCTCGATATGCGTCGACTTGCCGGTGCCGTGATAGCCGGTGACGATGACGCGCCGGTTCTTGGAGAAACCCGCGAGGATCGCAAGCGTGGTGGGCTTGTCGAAGCGGTAGTCGGGATCGACGTCAGGCACGTGCTCGTCGGGCTCGGAATAGGCCGGCACCTCCATGTCGCTGTCGAAGCCGAAGACTTGGCGGATCGACACCTTCATGTCCGGCAGGCCAGTGATTTCTTGCGTTGCGGCAGTCATTGATCCTCCGTGGCCTCGAAACGCGAGACCCGAGTCAGTCGAGCGAAGCGGTCCGGATTCGTCGGAGACCTTAGCAAAAGACGGCGCGCCGCGAAACCGGCCCCGGCGCCAGTCGAAAATCTCGCTTTTTCAAGTAGCTAAAGATCATCTTGGCGGCAACCCCACGGCTCGATCGGGTTCGCCGGCGGGCTCGCGGACCGGTCCCCCCGACCATGCCGTAACTCCTTGTCCGCTCAATCTGAAACCCCGGCACGGCATGCGATTTTCGATGGTCAGCTAGGCGTTCGAGCCAAGTCGCATAAGCTGGAGATGGCGAGGTGGTCACGGCTGCTTGAAACCGGACTCTAGCCGGAAATCCATCCCGTTATCTTCCGCTCTCCGACAGCGGAAAACCGCACGATCCGGGTCTTCGCCTCGCGCACCGCCCAACCCCGCGCCAGGATGCGCTCGAACACGGCTGCGCCGAGAGCCCCGCCAAGGTGACTGCGACGCTCGCTCCAATCCAGGCAGCATCGGCAAAGCTCGCGCCGCCCGTGCTCGATCGCCGCAAGATCGATGCCGTCCTCGACGAAGAAGCGGCGCCCCTCTTCGGTCATGCGCAATATGTCGCCACGTCGCGTCAACATTCGCCGCTCGACAAAACGATCGAGCATCGTCACCGCGAGATGACCCGCAAGGTGATCGTAGCAGGACCGCGCCCGGCGCAATTCAGGATCGCGCGGACCGGTGCGGACGCGCAGGTGACCGGCTCGCGCAGCGACCGGAATCAGTCCCTCGAGCGCAGTCGCCACATCGCGATCGGCGAGACGGAAATAGCGATGCCGCCCTTGGCGCGCAATCGCGACCAGGCCGGCCTTTTCGAGCTTGGCCAGATGGCCGCTCGCGGTCGAAAGGCTCAAGCCCGATTCCTGGGCGAGCTCGGTCGCCGTCAGCGCTGGTCCGGCCAACAGCGCCATCAGCATATTGGCGCTTGCTGGATTGCCGATCAGCGCCGCCACGATCGAGATATCGGGGCCTTCCTTCATACTTCGATAATTCCCGAAGTATCGTCGCATGTCAATGTGGCAAGACATGCGTCGATCAGGTGCTCGTCCCATCACTCTGGAGATCGGAGGCTTCCGCCGCGAAAGCGTGAAATCGCAACGATGATGGTTGATTCTGCAATTCGGACGATCGACATCGACGAATCGTCGCCGCGCTACGCCGGCTGGCGCATCGTCGCCGTCTGCTTCGTGGCTGCCATGTGCTGCTGGGGGTTCGGCCTTTACAGCCATGGTGTCTATCTGGCGGAGCTCAATCGCCTCTACGGTTGGTCGGCTTGGTCGATCTCCAGCGCCACCACCGCCTACTACCTGCTCACCGCCGCCTTGGTGGTATTCATCAGCGATGCGATCGCGCGGCTGGGACCGCGGCGGGTGGTGCTGGTCGGCGCGTGCTGCCTCTGCGGCTCGGTGGCTCTGCTCGCCTTCGTCACCGCGCTTTGGCAGCTCTACGCGGTCTATCTCCTCATGGCGGTGGGGTCGGCGACGATGCACGTCGCCTCCATCAGCAACGTCTTGGGCCTGTGGTTCGATCGCCAGCGCGGACTTGCGATCAGCCTGGCGCTCAACGGCGCGAGCTCCGGCGGCATCCTGGTGGCGCCGGCGCTGGTGATCGCGATTGCGGCAGTCGGATTTGCCACCGCGATGGTGGGCGCCGCGGTGGTGACGGCGGCAATTCTCCTACCGGCGGTCGCAGTTTGGATCGATCGGCCGCCGGCACGAGTTGCGGCGATATCGGGCGTCGGTTCTGCTCCCGCGGCGGCCCGCTGGACGCGACCAACCGCGTTGCGCAGCTTCGCGTTCTGGAGCGTGGCAGCACCGTTTGCGCTCGCGCTGATGGCGCAAGTCGGTTTCCTCGTGCACCAGATCGCCTTGCTGGAGCCGGCGCTCGGTCGAACGCGGGCCGGACTGGCGGTCGCGGTCCTGACCGTCACGGCGGTTGGCGGACGCGTCGCGCTCGGCGTGTTCGCGCTGCGGATCGATCTCCGGCGCTTGACCGCGCTCTCGCTGTTGAGCCAAGCCGGCGCGCTCCTCGCGATGATGCAGACGACCGACGTTGCCGGGCTTTTTGTCGCCTGCGCGATGTTCGGCTTGTCGGCCGGCAACCTGATCTCGCTGCCCGCGCTGATCATTCAGCGCGAGTTCGAGGCGGCGTCGTTCGGCATGCTGGTTGGATTGTCGACCGCGATCGGCCAGTTCACCTACGCGTTCGGTCCCGGCCTGCTTGGTCTCGTCCGCGACTTGACCGGCAGCTACACCGCCGCGCTCGCGCTCTGCATGGGGTTGGAAATCGTGGCCGCCGGGACAGTTCTGCTGCCGCGGCTTCAGCGCAATCCGATCGATTTGAGATAATTATAGGCCTGGATGATCTCGCGCAGCTTGTCCTCGGAGGAGCGGTCGCCGCCATTGGCGTCCGGATGGTGGCGCTTCACCAGGGCCTTGAACCGGGTCTTGATGTCCTGCGCGCTGGCGTCGGCGTCGAGGCCGAGCACGTCGAAGGCCTTGCGCTCGGCATTGCGGATCATGCGGGTCTCGGCACGCGGCCGCTCGCCGGTCGCACGCCCGCCGAACTCCCGGAACAGGCCGAGCGGATCGTCCGCGCCGCCACCGAAGAACTCGGCCGGATCGGGCTTGGCCGAACCGCCCCCGCCGGTCATCCCCATCTTCCAGGTCGGGCGATGCCCGGTGATCGCGTCCTTCTGGTAGCGGGCGATGTCCTCGGTGCTCATGCCGGCGAAGAAATTGTACGAATGATTGTATTCGCGGACGTGATCGAGGCAGAACCGCCAATATTCCCGCTCGCGCAGCCGGCCCTTGGGGGCGCGATGGGTCGCGGGCGCGGTACAGCTCGGCCATTCGCAGCCCGGGCAGTGGGCGCGCAGCAGCCGGTCCTTGTCCGGCTTGACCTTGATGCGGTCGTACAGGGGCGAGTCGTATTTCATGACCGATCAGTATGAGCGCGCCGGGATGACACCTTCAAGTCTTGACAAGTGCGATTAGGCATTTTCCGGCCGTACTGTGGCATTGACCGACGCCCACGGCTGCCGCTATGCGGACCGCCATGGCAATCCGCCATCAGATCACCGAAAAGTTGACCAAGGCTTTCGCGCCGCAAAGCCTCGACGTGGTCGATGAATCCCACCAGCACGTGGGGCATGCCGGGCATCGGCCGGGCGGGGAAACCCATTTCCGGGTCTATATCGTGTCGCAAGCCTTCCGCGGAAAGAGCCGGCTCGAGCGCCACCGCATGGTCAACGAGACACTTTCCGGTGAGCTCGCAGCCGGCGTCCACGCCCTCGCCATCCACGCCTCGGCGCCCGGGGAAGGCGGCGCGTAGTCGCCCCGCCGGCGGATTCGAGAGCGCTCAGTCGAGCTTGAGCCCGATGCCCTTGATGATCGGCGCCCAGCGCGCGATCTCGGCCGCGACGAAGCGGCGCGTCTTCTCGGGATCGGTGTCGCGTTGCGGCTCGAATCCCGAGGCGATCATCAGACGCTGCATGTCGTCATCGGCCATGGCGGCACGCGTGGCCCGTGAAATCTGCTCGATGATCGGCAGCGGCGTGCCGGCCGGCGCGAACAGGCTTTGAAAGCCCTGCGACACCATTCCGGGCACACCGGCCTCGACCGCGGTCGGAACGTCGGGCGCGGCGACCAGGCGCCGTTCGCCGGTCACTGCCAGCATGCGCAACTTCCCCGACGCATGCAGACCGATGACTTGGCCGGTGACGACCGCCACCGCCATCGGGATCTGCCCGCCGATCAGATCGGAGATCGCCGGGCCGGCCCCGCGGTAAGGCACGTGCACGATGTCGGCGGTGCCGGTCAGCGATTTGAAAAGCTCGGCGGTGAGATGATTGCCGGTGCCGATCCCCGCCGATCCATAGGAGAGCTTGCCGGGATTGTTCTTGGCGTAGTCGATGAGCTCCTGCAGCGTGCCGACCGGCAAGGACGGGTGCACGGCGAACGCCAGGCAATTGACGATGAGCAGCGCAATCGGCTCGAAATCCTTGATCGGATCGTAGATCTTGCGCGTCGTCGCGATCGGGTTGACCACCAGGATGCTATTGTTGGCCAGCAGGATCGTGTAGCCGTCGGGCTGCGCGCGCACGACCGCGGACGCGCCCACGGTGCCGCCGCCACCGCCGAGGTTTTCGACCACGACGGTGCCGAGCGACGACTTCATCTTCTCCGCCCAGGGTCGCCCGATCGCGTCATTCACGCCGCCAGGCGGATAGGGAATCACCAGGCGGATCGGACGGTCGGGATATCTGGATTGGGCGAAGGCGGGACACGACGCCGATACGGGCGCCGATAAGACTGCCGCACCCAGCGTCAGGACATGCCGTCGGGTCGGCATGAAGCCTCCGTCTCTCGTCTCCGCTAGAGAGCAAGGTACATCATCGTCCACGCATGCTCGGCCATATATTTGCAGGATACCGGATAATGCAGAGGCTGCGCCCGCCGTCGGGCATCCGCTCCTGAACGCGCTTGCGCCGCACGGCAATATGCCGTACATTTGTTCCAGTGAGGCTGATATGGCGACCAGGACCCAGCGCAAAGCGCCGGAACGTGAAATCAAGCGAGATCGAATGGAGTTGCGCTTGGCAGCGTCGGCCAAGGCGCTCATTCATCGCGCCATGGCGGTCTCAGGCCTGACAGCCGGCGATCTCGCCTATGAAGGTGCTCGCCGCGTGCTCGACGAGCACGAGCGGCTGCTGCTTACCGGTGCCGATCGCGAGGCGTTCCTCAAGGCCGTGCTGAACCCGCCCAAGCCGACCAAGCGCCTGGTGAATACGCTCCGGCGCCATCGCCAAGTCGTCGGCTGATTCTTGGCGGTCTCGATTAGACCGCTGGATAAGGGTCACGACCGCTCGAGCTTTTCTTGCGGCCAGAGCGAGCTCGATGACTGGTTCCGTCGCCGCGCAAGCCAGGATGAACGGCGCAATGTCGCCCGCGTTTTCGTCGCGGCCGAAGACGGCGCTCGCGTTATCGGCTTCTACAGCCTCAGCTCATTTACGCTGGCGCTCGAGCATCTGCCTGACGAGATCGCGCGTAAGCTTCCTCGCTACGATGCCATCCCCGCCGCGCTGATCGGCCGTCTCGCCCGCGATGTCAGGGCGCGTGGGAAAGGCATTGGCGAACTCCTTCTCGCAGATGCGATCCAACGCATACTGGGCGCGGGGCAGACACTCGCTGTCTTCGCCATCGTGGTCGACGCAAAAGACGATAACGCGACAACATTCTACCGATCTTTCGGCTTCACCCCGCTACCGAACCACCCACAACGAATGTTTCTTCTGACATCGGTAGCCGCTGAAGCCGCTTTGCGTTCCGTCCGTCGAGGCTCGTCAAGGTATCGTCGCATGCATCGAACGCCAGCGCTCGCGTGCAAGCCCATGATGTCATGACCATCGCCTTCCCACCCTGTCACGGCGATCACCGCAGCGGAACCTGCACGAACTCGCGCAGCTCTTCCGCCGTGAGCGGTTTCTGCAGATACTTGAAATTCACCGCCTCGACCATGAGCGCCTCCATGCCCTTGACCGTAGCGGGATCGAGCGCCGCCTTGGAGAAGAACTCGTCGCGCATCCGCCTCGCGTTGCGCAGCGTGGTCTTGCGGTAATCGGCATACATGTCGAGCGCCTTGGGGTCGGCGTACATCCAGTCGATGGTCTCACCGAACGCCTTCATGAAGCGCACGTGCACGTCACGGCGCGCCTTGAGGCTGTCGGCGTTGGCAACGTTCACCCGCACCGTCTGCCCGCGCAGGCTCGGAACGTCGTTGGCGCGCGCAAGGATGCGGATCTTACCGTCATCGAGCAGATCGAAGCCGAGCGGCGGCGAGGTCCAGCCGATATCCACCTGTCCCGACATCAGCAGCGTGATGGTGGCGGCGGGGCCGCCGGTCGCGATCGGCTTGGCCTGCAAGCCCAACTCTCGGATGAAGCCGAGCACGACGCTGTGGGTCGACGAGCCGTTGGTCGAATAGGCGACGGTGTGGGCGTTGCTCGCGTCCTTGATGGCCTTGAGGGACGAGTCGGCCTTCACGATCCAGAAATCGGCATTGCCGGTGGCGCTGCCCGAGATGATGCGGATGGGCGCGCCCTTGGCAAAGGCGCCGAGCGCGCCGAGCGTGCCGATGCCGATGCCGATATCGGCGCTGCCGGCGATCACCGCTTGCTGGGTTTCGCCGGTGCCTTGCGTGCACAGCGCCTCGACCTCGATGCCATGCCTGGCATAGGCGCCGCTGCGGATGCCGAGCTCGACCGGCGAGGAATCCCAGTTGCCGCACTGCCCCACCGCCAACTTCAACTTGTCCGCGGCGCGCGCGGGGCCGTCTGCGATCAGGACCGACACGACGGCGGAAGCGATAATGGCCACAGTCCGGTGCCCGGTCATCGGAACGCTCCTTGCGATCTCGCCGTCGCGACCAATCACTGCTCGATCTTGACGCCCGAGAGCTTCACCATCTGGCCATCGGCTGGCGCACCAGCGGCGTGATGCGCAGCGCAGTGATGCGGTTGCGATGGCGGCGCAGCACGCGGAAGCGGAAGCCGTGGAAAGTGAAGCTCTGGCCCGGCTCCGGGATCGAGCGCGACTCGTGGATGACGAGGCCGGCGATCGTGGTCGCCTCGTCGTCGGGCAGCGACCAGTCCATGGCGCGATTGAGGTCGCGGATCGGAACGCCGCCGTCGACATTGACCGAGCCGTCCGGCTGCGGGCGCACGCCCGGCACGGCGACGTCGTGCTCGTCGGTGATGTCGCCGACGATCTCCTCGAGGATGTCCTCGAGCGTGACCAGGCCCATGACCTCGCCGTACTCGTCGACCACCATGGCGAACGGCGTCTTGCGCCGGCGGAACGCCTTGAGCTGCTCCGACAGCGGCCGGATGTCGGGCACGAACCAGGGCGGGCGCGTGATCGCCTTCACGTCGATCTTCGACCATTCGCCGTTGCCGCGCTGGATCGCGCGCAGCAGGTCCTTGGCGTGCAGGATGCCGATGATGTTTTCAGTCGTTCCGCTCCACAGTGGAATCCGCGTGACCGGCTCGGCGAGCACGGCCTTGATCACCTCCTCCGGCGGATCGTCGGCACAGACCGTGATCATCTCGGTGCGGTGGATCATCACGTCGGAGACGACGAGATCGCGCAGGTCGAGCAGTCCGCCGAGCATGTCACGGTCGTGCTTCTCGACACTGCCTTCGTGATGGAGCAGATCGACCGCCCCGCGCAGCTCCTCGTGCGCCGACATGAAGGCCTGGTCGGTGCCGACCCGAAATCCGAACAGACGAAGAATCCAGCGCACGAGCGCCTCGATGCCCACGAGCATCGGCCCCAGCAGCCGCACCACCCATGAGATCGGACGTGCCACCAGCAGGGCAACCCGGTCGGGTGCGTTGATCGCGACCGTCTTGGGCAGCACCTCGCTGAAGATCACGACCACCACCGTCATGACGGCGGTCGCGTACAGCACTCCGACGTCGCCGAACCACGCGAGCAGGAGCCCGGTGGCGAGCGCGGACGCCGCGATATTGGCCACGTTGTTGCCGGTGAGGATCGCGCCGATCATCCGCTCGCGCGTCTCCAGCAGGCGGTTGACCAGCGCGGCGCGCCGATTTCCCGTCTTCTCCATGCGCAGCATGCGCGCGCGCGAAAACGCCGTGAGCGCCGTCTCGCTGCCCGAGAAAAAGAACGAAAGCGCGAGGCAGAGGACGATGACGGCGAGTGCGAGCCAGTCGTCGATGTTCATCGCTCAACGAGCTTCTCGACCAGAAAGGCGCGGACCTCGGCGGCGTCGACGTCGGGCGCGATGAAGGCGCCGCCGATTCCGCGCGTGAGGATGAAGGTCAACGCACCGCGCTTGACCTTCTTGTCCTGGGCAATCAGCCCCATCAGGCGATCGATGCTCGGCGCATCGCCGGCAACGCCCGAGACTTGCGTCGGCAGGCCGACCGCCGCGAGGTGGCGCTTGACGCGATCGGCGTCGCCCGACGGCAGCAGCCCCCGGCGCGCCGAGAACTCGAACGCCAGCGCCATTCCGAGCGCGATCGCTTCGCCGTGCAGGAGCCGGTCGGAGAACCCGGCCGCGGCTTCGAACGCGTGGCCGAACGTGTGACCGAGATTGAGCAGCGCGCGCTCGCCGGTCTCGCGCTCGTCGCGCGCCACGGTCGCGGCCTTCGACCGGCAGCTGGTCGCGATTGCGTGCTCGCGCGCCGGACCGCCGGCAAAAATCTCCTGCCAGTTGGCCTCGAGCCAGGCGAAGAAGCCGGCGTCGTTGATCAGGCCGTACTTGGCGACCTCCGCGTAGCCGGCGCGGAACTCGCGCGCCGAAAGCGTATCGAGCAACGCCGTATCGGCGATCACCAGGATCGGCTGGTGGAACGCGCCGACCAGGTTCTTGCCGTGACTGGTGTCGATCGCGGTTTTGCCGCCGACCGAGGAATCGACCTGGGCGAGCAGGGTGGTCGGCACCTGCACGTAATCGAGGCCGCGGCGCACCACGGCGGCGGCGAAGCCCGCGAGATCGCCGATGACGCCGCCGCCGAGCGCCACGACGAGATCGCCGCGCTCGATGCGGGCGGCGATCAGCGCCTCGCAGACCTTCTCGAGCACCGGGAAGCTCTTCGAGCTTTCACCCGGCGCCACCACGACGCTCGACGCCTGCAGCTTCGCGTCATGCAGCGCGGCAAGCGTCGCCGCAAGCTGCAGCTTCGCCACCGTCTCGTCGCTGACCACCGCCGCCTTGGCGCCCGGACGCAGCGCGGCGATCCTGCGGCCCAACGAGGCGAGCAGACCGCGACCGATGACGATCTGGTAGCTGCGCTCGCCGAGCGCGACATCGACCACGATCGGATCGCCGGTGCGCAGCGGTGCGGTCATGACGCGCAGTCTCCTTGCGCGGACGGGCTCGACGCCTGGCATGGAAGACCCAGATGGGCGGCGAGCCCGCTCACGATCTCGTCGACGATCTTCTCGTGCGGCACTTCGCGCGACTGCACGGTCACGTCGGCCAGCGCGTAGACCGGATAGCGCTCGTCCATCAGCGCCCGCAGCGTGGCGCCCGGATCGTCGGTCTTGAGCAGTGGACGGTCGTGGCGGCGCTTGATGCGGCGCATCAGCACGTCGAATTCGGCCTTGAGCCAGACCGAGACGCCCTTGGCGCCGATCACCGCGCGGGTGTCGGCGTTCATGAAAGCGCCGCCGCCGGTCGCCAGCACCTGCGGCCCGCTTTCGAGCAGGCGCGCGATCACGCGGGCTTCACCGGCGCGGAAGTCGCGCTCCCCGTGCATGGCGAAGATATCCGGGATGGTCATGCCGGCCGCCTTTTCGATCTCCGTGTCGGCGTCGACGAATGGGATGCCGAGCCGCAGCGCCACCCGCCGCCCGATCGACGACTTGCCGGCGCCCATCATGCCGACCAGCACGGCCGAGCGGCGGCCGAGCGCCGCCACCATGGCCGGCTCGGGCCTGCCGGCCTCGGCAACCTCGTATGTCGCGCTCCCCGCCATGGCGCCCTTCTGCTTGCGGCGGCCGGGCCGCCGGTCAGCGGTTTGTGTTCCAGCACATGGATTTACAGTCAAGCATAGGTAGCACAAGACGAGCGCTCCCGGCGCCATTAACCATGCTCGAGCCGTGATTGGGGACGGCCGGGACATCCCGGCGGGAACCCTTGTCATGCCGGTCGCCGTCGTGTCGTAGTTTTTCCACTCTTTCATGCGACAGACCGGCCAAGCTGAGGGGTTACGATGCCGAGCCTGTTTCGTTTTCTCACGCTGATCGGGGTGCTGGGCGGCCTGACCTACGGCGCCATGTTCGTGCTGGCGACCTGGTTCGATCCGAAACCACGTGAAATCACGGTTTCGATCCCGCCCGACAAGTTCGCCAAGCAGCAATAAGCGCACTCTTTCAGAGGAGCGCCCGCTTTCCGTGGAGCGCACTTGCGCCGTGGCGCGCCGAGCCAAAAATTCAGATGCGGGGCTGATCGAGCTGTTCCTCGACATGCTCTCGGCCGAGCGCGGGGCGAGCCGGAATACGCTGGCCGCCTATGCGCGCGATCTCGCCGATTTCTCCGGGTACGTCGGGGCCGCGCGGCGCAGCATCGCCGATGCGCGGACCGAGGACATCCGTGCCTTTCTCGGCACGCTGGCCAAGCGCGGCTTTGCGGGCGCGTCGGTGGCACGACGGCTATCGGCGGTCCGCCAGCTCTATCGCTTCCTCTACGCGGAGGGCCGGCGCAAGGACGACCCGTCCGCCATCATCGAAGGGCCGCGGCGCGGCCGCACCATCCCCAAGGTCCTCAGCATCGCGGACGTGGATCGCCTGTTGGCGCAGGCGCGCACCGGCATCGCCGAAAGCGAGCAACTCGAGCGGCTGCGGGCGGCGCGGCTCGCCTGCCTGCTCGAAGTGCTCTACGCGACCGGGCTGCGGGTGTCCGAGCTGGTCGCGCTGCCGGTGTCGGCGGCCGAGCGCAATGCGCGCATGCTCACCGTGCGGGGCAAAGGCGGCAAAGAGCGGCTGGTGCCGCTCAACGAGGCCGCGAAGGCCGCCATGGGCGAGTATCTCGCCCTCCTGTCGGATGCCGGCCGCAGCCAGAAGTCGAAATGGCTGTTCCCGTCCTTCGGCGAGAGCGGCCATCTCACCCGCCAGCATTTCGCCCGCGACCTCAAGGCGCTCGCGGCGGCGGCCGGGCTGCGATCCGATCAGGTGAGCCCGCACGTGCTGCGGCACGCCTTCGCCAGCCACCTGCTCCACAACGGCGCCGATCTGCGGGTGGTGCAGACGCTGCTCGGTCACGCCGATATCTCCACCACGCAAATCTACACCCACGTGCTGGAGGAGCGCCTCAAGAGCCTGGTCCGCGACCTGCATCCGCTGGGGGAGGACTGACATACCCCTCGACATGATTTGGCCGCACCCCTGTGGACCATGGCCACCGTGTTTTCGGGGGATATCACCGGAACGCAAACCGCTCCAATCATTCGTTCGGGCAAGGCCATGCGTCTGGAACCTGTGATTTTGTTGGTGGGCGTGGTGGTCGTGCTCTGTATCGGCACGCAGGCGCTTGCGCAGACCGCGCAGGATCGCCGCTGGTGCGAGGGCGAGGACGCGGCGACCCCCGATCAGCGCATCACCGGCTGCTCGGCCGTGATCAGGGGAGGCCGCGACAAGGGCGAGAAGCTCGCCGAGGCCTTCAACTATCGCGGCATGGCGTACCGCAGCAAGGATGACAGCGACCGCGCCATCCAGGACTACAGCCAGGCGATCAAGCTCAATCCGAAATTTGCTTCCGCCTTCAACAACCGCGGCGTCGCGTACGACCACAAAGGCGACTACGATCGCGCCATCCAGGACTACGAGCAGGCGATCAAGGTGGCGCCGGGTTTCGCCCAGGCCTATTTCAACCGGGGCAACGCCTATCTCGGCAAGAGCCAGTACGCCCAGGCGATCGACGACTACAATCAGGCGCTCCGGCTCAAGGCCGACTTCGCGGCTGCTTTCGACAACCGCTGCTGGGCGCGCGCGGTCGTCGGCATCCTGCAGAAGGCGCTGGCCGACTGCAACGAGGCGCTCCGCCTGATGCCGAACAATGTCGCGACGCTCGACAGCCGCGGCTTCGTCTTCCTCAAGATGACCCAGTTCGACGCCGCCGTGTCCGACTACGATGCGGCGCTACGGCTCAATCCGAAGCTCGCCTCGGCGCTCTACGGGCGCGGCGTGGCGAAGTTGAAGAACGAGGACGCCGGCGGCGCCGAGGACATCGCGGCCGCGAAGGCGATCCAGGCCGACATCGCCGAGGAATACGCGCGCTACGGGATGCAGTAGCGGCGCCAATCTCTCGCCGTTCACAGTTCCAAATTTCTTCCGCCGGCTTCGTGCGCTGGCGAACATGTGCTATCGTGTACACAACAGCTTACACAGCGAAGCCTCGCACATCGAAGGTCATCCCCATGAGCACGAGCACAACCTTGACCGTGAGGGTCTCCCCCCAGGTGAAGAAGCGGCTTGGCCGATTGGCGGCCCATACCAAGCGTACGAAATCCTATCTCGCCGGCGAGGCGATCGCCGATTTCGTCGACCGCGAGCTGGCGATCGTTGAGGGAACCAAGCAGGGCCTGGAGGACATGCATGCTGGTCGCGTTGTGCCGCACAAGGTAGCGATGCGGCGTCTGCGGGCGACCGTGGCTCGCGCGTCCAAGGACAAATCGTGAGGGAAGTCCTCTGGTCGGAGCGCGCGCTTGACGACATGGATGCGCTGGCTGCCTACATTGCCTCCGACAATCCCGTTGCGGCGTCACAGGTTCTCGACCGGATCGAAGCAACTGCTGTGCGTCTTGGGCACGCGCCGATCGGTCGCCGTGGCCGGGTGGCCGGCACCTACGAAAAGCCGGTACGAGGTCTGCCGTACATTATCGCCTATGCTCTTGAGGCCATGCCCGCTGGTGACGAGCGGGTCGTCATTCTTCGCGTCATCCACGGCGCCAGGAATTGGCCGCAAAGTGACTGGCCGAAATGACTGAAGGCTCGAATTTGCACGGGCGGAGCACCCCAATGTCCGAGACCTGGCGACGGCTCAAGGAGTGGCCGGAACTCGTCCTCGAGCGGCTCGCTGACGCCGGCGTCGCGCGTGTCGTGCTCAATCGGCCGGAGAAGCGCAACGCCTGGAACGAACCGCTGGTCGCGGCCTTCTTCGAGGCACTCGAGATCGTGCGCGCCGACCGCGAGCTCAAGACGGTCATCACCAAGGGCGCCGGGCCGTGCTTCAGCTCCGGGCTCGACCTGCATTTTCTCAAAGCGGTCAGCTCGGGTCCGCTGCTCGATTGGGATCGGCCGACCGCGACGATCCGGCTCGCGGAGGCGATCCGCGTCTTTCCGCGCGTGATGATCGCGCAAGTGCACGGCTACTGCCTGGGCGGAGCACTGGGCATCATGAATTGCCACGATCTGGTGTTCGCCGCCGAGGACGCGCAGCTCGGCATGCCCGAAATCCTGCGCGGCAGCTTCGGCCAGCTCGTCACCTCGACACTCATTCACGGCCGCATCCCGATCAAGAAGGTCGCGCTGATCCAGCTGCTCGGCCGCAACCTCAGCGGCCTCGAAGCCGACCGTCTCGGCATCGTGTCGCAGGCGTTGCCCGCCGCCGAGCTCGAGAGCACGGTGAGCGGGATCGCGCGCGAGATCGCCTCGCGCCATCTGGCGACGCTCGAACATGCCAAGATCGCCATGCAGATGGACCGGGATCTGTCGCTGTCGCAGGCGATCCAATTGGATATGCTGGTGGGCGCGCGCATGAAGAGCGCCATGGATCCGACCGGCGACGTCGATTCCTATCTCCAATCGCAGAAAGGCGGCCCGAACACGGGCTACAAGCGTCCGGATGTATGATCTGCGCGAACATCCGCAGTCATTCCGGGGCGCGGGCGGAGCCGGCGAGCCCGGAATGACGAGGGCGTTGAACAAGGCGTAAGAGCGGCTCGATGCGCAGCTATCTCGATTTCGAAAAGCCGGTGGCCGAGCTCGAGGCCAAGGTGGAGGAACTGCGTGCGCTCGAGGCCGGCGACAGCGCGGCGGCCATCGGCGAGGAGATTTCCCGCCTCGAGGCCAAGGCGGCGCAAGCGCTGAAGGACCTCTACGCCGAGCTCTCCCCCTGGCAGAAGACCCAGGTCGCCCGCCACCCCGAACGGCCGCATTCGCTCGACTACATCAACGGCTTCATCGCCGACTTCGTGCCGCTCGCCGGCGACCGCAAGTTCGGCGACGACGACGCCATCGTGGGCGGCTTCGGCCGCTTTCGCGGCGAGAGCATCTGCGTCATCGGCCACGAGAAGGGCTCCTCGACCGAGGGTCGCCTCAAGCACAATTTCGGCATGGCGCGGCCCGAGGGCTACCGCAAGGCGGAACGGCTGATGGAGATGGCCGATCGCTTCGGCATTCCGGTGCTGTCGCTGGTCGACACCGCCGGCGCCTATCCGGGGATCGGGGCCGAGGAGCGCGGTCAGGCGGAGGCGATCGCGCGCTCGACCGAGGCCTGCCTTGCTCTCGGCGTCCCCAATGTCGCGGTGATCGTCGGCGAAGGCGGCTCGGGCGGGGCGATCGCGATTGCCACCGCCAGCCGGGTGCTGATGCTCGAGCACGCCATCTACAGCGTGATCTCGCCGGAAGGCGCGGCTTCGATCCTGTGGCGCGACACCGCCAAGGCGCAGGAGGCCGCGACCGGCATGAAGATCACCGCCCAGGACATGATTCGGTTCGGCGTCATCGACCAGATCATCACCGAGCCGCCGGGTGGCGCGCATCGCGATCCGGCAACGGTGATCGCCGTCACCGGCGAGGCGGTCGCCAACGCATTCGACCAACTGGCCGGGCTCGACCGCGAGGCCGTGCGCCGGCAGCGGCGCGAGAAGTTTCTGGCGATCGGGCGGACGATCGGATGACGGCTGACCGCAGGGCTTGGCCCCCGGCGCCGGCCGCGCCCGGTTGATAAGCGTTTGTTTTCCAAAAGAATCTCAACCTGTGGCTTTTGCGGAACCTGCCCTGATCTTACCCAAGTCTTGATCTAGCGTCCCGGTTGCCTTTGCTCGTGGGGGACGTTTGGGGCACCTGACGACTATCTGTTTACCCTTCGTTCACCATAGGCGTGCTCAATTTTGCCCACCATCGCGGCTTGCGATGGACTTTCCGTCCGGGTAACGATTGGGTAGCGAAGGCTTGGGGAAGCCTGTCGGTCGGGGGAGTTTACGTTGAATCGTCGGCCTTTGGTCCGCTCGCTTTTGGCGTCCGCGGCGATCGCGGCTGCCATGGCGCTTGGCGGCTGCGACACCGAGACCCCTACGATCTCGGGCCGCCACATGCAGCCGCTCTCCGATCGCATGATCGCGGAGATCGAGCGCCGGAACATGGAGAAGGAATCTCCGATCCTGGTGCGGATTTTCAAGCAGGAAGCGGAGCTCGAGGTCTGGAAGGAAGACAAGTCCGGCAGCTACGCGCTGCTCAAGACCTATCCGATCTGCCGCTGGTCGGGCGAGCTTGGCCCCAAGGTCAAGGAAGGCGACCGCCAGGCCCCCGAGGGGTTCTACACCATCACCCCCGGCCTGATGAATCCGAATTCCAACTACTACCTCGCGATCAATATGGGCTTCCCGAACGCCTACGACCGGGCGAACGGGCGTAGCGGCGCGTTCCTGATGATTCACGGCGACTGCTCCTCGCGCGGCTGCTACGCGATGACCGACGAGCAGATTGCCGAGATCTATTCGCTCGCCCGCGAGTCGTTCTTCGGCGGCCAGAAATCGTTCCAGATCCAGGCCTATCCGTTCCGGATGACGCCCACCAACATGGCGAAGCACCGCAACTCGCCGCACATGGCGTTCTGGAAAATGCTCAAGCAGGGCTATGACCATTTCGAGATCACCCGGCAGGAGCCGAAGGTCGACGTCTGCGAGAAGCGCTACGTGTTCGACGCCGAATCGTCGGGCAAGTTCAGCGCTGCCGACCGGTGCCCGGCCTACAAGGTTCCGGCCGAGCTGGTCGCAGCGGTCAGGGACAAGCAGCGCCGCGAAGACATTCAGGTGGCCGAGCTGGTCAACCGCGGCATCCCGGCCGCTCCCGTGCGGACCGGCACCGATGGCGGCATGAATCCCACCTTCCTGGCGGCCGTGAAGTCGCACGGCGGTCCGGGTGCGAATATCCGCACCTCGGTCGGCACCATCCCGGCCCACGTCAATCCGCCGGGCGAACCGGTCCCGGAGACCACGACCGGAAGCTTCCTGAGCCTAGCCTCGTCCGAATCGAAGCCCGCGGCCGCGCCGCGTTCGTCGGTCCAGGTCGCCTCGGCGGCGCCAACCGGAAGCTCCGGCGGGATCGGCGGCTTCTTCGGCAACCTGTTCGGATCGAAGGAAAAGGAGCAGGCGGCCGAGCCGCGCGCTGGCGCGGTCGCCGAGACCACGAAACCCAAGCCCGCGGCGCCCGCGGCCAGGCCGCCGCAGGTCGCCGCCGCCGGCGCCATCCGACCCAAGCAATCGGAGACGCAGCAGGCCGAGCCGAAGGCCGCTACGCGCGCGAGCAAGCCGCAGCCCGCGCAAGAGACCCAGCAGGCGAGCGCCGAGCCGCCGGCAAAGCCGGCCAACAGCTCAAGCCTGCTCAACGGCGCGGCACCGACGGTGCCGTCGGGCGGCTTCGAGAACCGCTTCGGCTCCTGGCGCTAAGACAGGCGACAGACAGTAGGGTGGGCAAAATCGCCTGCCGTATCGCTGCCGCGTGGGCCATCAGGGCGTGTTTACGCCCGTCTTTGACGGGCTATGGCGCGCGATTTTGCCCACGCGTGAACGTGGAACGGCGCGCGCCTTTGCCCACCCTACCTCGCCGACGTCCGCTTACGCGAACCGCCCGTGGCAGTGCTTGTATTTCTTGCCGGAGCCGCAGGGGCAGGCTTCGTTGCGGCCGACCTTGCCCCAGCTCGCGGGGTCACTTGGATTGCGCGCAGGCGCGCGGGCCGTGCCGTTGCCGTTCCCGTTGCCCGCGAAGGCGGGAATCAGCGGCGCATCGGCCATCGCCAGTTCATCCTGGCCGGTGGTCGGATCGAGCTTGTGCGCCTCCATGTAGGGCAGCGTCGCCGGCGTCTCGGGCGGCGCCGTCCTGATCTCGACCCGCATCAATTGCGAGGTCACCGCTTCGCGCAGATTGGTGCTCATCGCCTCGAATAGGTTGAACGATTCCGCCTTGTACTCGTTGAGCGGATCGCGCTGGCCGTAGCCGCGCAATCCGATCACCTGCCGCAGGTGCTCGAGCATGACCAGGTGCTCGCGCCACAGATGGTCGAGCGTTTGCAGCAGGATCGATCGCTCGACATAGCGCATGATGTCGGCGCCCCACTGCGCGACCTTCGCCGCCATGTGCTCGTCGGCGCGCCGCTCGATCCGGGAGATCAGCTCCTCCTCGGCGATGCCCTCCTCCTTCGCCCATTCGTCGACCGCCAGGTCGAGGCTGAGCACGCGGTTGAGCTCTTCCCGCAGCCCCTTGGTGTCCCACTGCTCCGGATAGACGTTTTGCGGGACGTGCTTGGCGACCAGCTCCTCGACCGCGGCGTGGCGCATGTCGGCGATGATCTCGTGCACCGCCTCGTCGCGCATCCATTCGAGCCGCTGCTCGAAGATCACCTTGCGCTGGTCGCTCATCACGTTGTCGAACTTCAGCAGGTTCTTGCGGATGTCGAAGTTGCGCGCCTCCACCTTCTGCTGCGCCTTCTCCAGCGCCTTGTTGATCCACGAATGGACGATCGCCTCGTTCTCCTTCAGCCCCAGCCGCTGCAGCATCCCGTCGAGCTTGTCGGTCCCGAAGATGCGCATCAGGTCGTCTTCCAGCGACAGGAAGAACTTCGAATGCCCGGGGTCGCCCTGCCGCCCGGAGCGGCCGCGCAGCTGGTTGTCGATGCGCCGGCTCTCGTGCCGCTCGGTGCCCAGCACATAGAGCCCGCCCGCGGAGAGCGCCTTCTCCTTCAGCCGCCCCACCTGGTCGCGGATCTCGGCCGCCTTGAGGTCGTGCTCGCCGGTCTCGTTGCCGATGTCCTTGAGCTCCTGCTTGATGCGCATGTCGGCGTTGCCGCCGAGCTGGATGTCGGTGCCGCGCCCGGCCATGTTGGTGGCGATGGTGATCGCGCCGGGCACGCCGGCCTGGGAGATGATAAACGCCTCCTGCTCGTGGTAGCGGGCATTGAGGATGGCGAACACCTTGGTCTTGGTGGCGCCGTCGTCGCCCGAATAGAGCGCCGCGAACGCGTTGGGGTCGGTGAAGTCGTGCTGCTCCCAGCCCTGCTGGCGCAGCATCTCGGCCAATTGCTCCGACTTCTCGATCGACGTGGTGCCCACCAGCACCGGCTGGCCGCGCGTCTTGCAGTCCTCGATCAAGGCCAGCACCGAGCGGTATTTCTCGGCTGCCGTGCGGTAGACCTCGTCGTCGTCGTCGATGCGGATCATCGGCATGTTGGTCGGCACCTCGACCACTTCGAGGTTGTAGATGTCGATGAATTCGTCCGCCTCGGTCAGCGCCGTGCCGGTCATGCCGGCGAGCTTCTCGTACATGCGGAAATAGTTCTGGAACGTGATCTGCGCGAGCGTCTGGTTCTCGGGCTGGATCGGCTGGCGCTCCTTCGCCTCCAAGGCCTGGTGCAGCCCCTCCGAATAGCGCCGCCCCGGCATCATGCGGCCGGTGAACTCGTCGATGATCACCACCTCGTCGTTGCGCACGATATAGTCCTTGTCGCGATGGAACAGCTTGTGCGCGCGCAGCGCCTGGTTGACGTGGTGCACGACCGAGACGTTCTCCACGTCGTAGAGCGAGTCCGACTTGAGCTGACCGGCCTCACGCAGCATCCGCTCCATCTTCTCCATGCCCTGCTCGGTCATGGTGACGGTCCGCTGCTTCTCGTCGACCTCGTAGTCGGCCTTGTCCAGCCGCGGGATGAAGGTGTCGATCGTGTTGTAGAAGTCCGAGCGATCGTCCAGCGGACCCGAAATGATCAGCGGGGTGCGCGCCTCGTCGATCAGGATCGAGTCGACCTCGTCGACGATCGCATAGATGTGCCCGCGCTGGACCATGTCCTCCAGCCGGTACTTCATGTTGTCGCGCAGATAGTCGAAGCCGAGCTCGTTGTTGGTGGCGTAGGTGACGTCGCAGTCGTAGGCCTTCTTGCGCTGCTCGTCGTCGAGCCCGTGCACGATCACGCCGACCGTGAGCCCCAGGAAGCCGTAGATTTGCCCCATCCATTCGGCGTCGCGCTTGGCGAGGTAGTCGTTGACCGTCACCACGTGCACGCCGCGGCTCGCCAGCGCGTTGAGGTAGACCGGCAAGGTCGCCACCAGCGTCTTGCCTTCGCCGGTCTTCATCTCGGAGATGCGGCCCTCGTGCAGGATCATGCCGCCGATCAGCTGCACGTCGAAGTGCCGCTGCCCGATCGTGCGCTTGCCGGCCTCGCGCACGGTGGCGAACGCCTCGACCAGGACATCGTCGAGCGAGGCCCCTTCGGCGACCTGCTTCTTGAACGCCTCGGTGCGCGCCCGCAGCGCCTCGTCCGAGAGCTTCTCCAGCTCCTGCTCGAGCGCGTTGATCGCCTCGACCCGCGGCTGATAGCTCTTGATCCGCCGCTCGTTCGACGAGCCGAAAAGCTTGCGGGCAAGGGCGCCGATCATGCGGTGAATCCTTCAGGTCCGGTCAGATGCCACTACCGCACTCTACCAAATCGTGGCTAGCCGTGCGCACGTCCCCCATGGCCGTGGTATGCGGAAATTGCCGCGATTTGTCGGGCTACTTTCATGCAAATGGCCGCTCGCGGCCGGAGCGGCCGAGCTTTTGCCGAGAGATAGGAGGGGGTCAGACCCTTGTCAATCGCCGATTCCTGCTCACGTTATCGTCAAAATCGGCCCCTATTGCGGTTATTGCAAAGGGGGTGCGGTTGCGCGACTGTCCGCCGCCTCCGCAGCCGGCGGTCGCAGGACCCTAGGACCACCCCATGGTTTGCCCCAATTCGCCGCCTCGATCGGCGCCCTCCCGGTGCGCGATCGCGTTCGCCACGATCGCAACGCTCGTGCTGGCGCTGCCGATCGCATCCGGCTGCTCGAAGGATTCGTCATCTTCCGCCGACCCCTTCGCCGCCTCCGACCCGGTGATCGCCCGCGTCAACGGGGTCGACATCAAGCAGAGCGACTTGACGCTGGCCGAGGAGGACGTGGGCGCCGAGATGCAGACGGCGTCGCCGGAGGCCAAACGCGAGCAGCTCATCACCTATCTCGCCGACATCATCCTGGTCACGCAGGCCGCCGAGAAGAAGAAGCTCGCCGACACCCCGGACTTCAAGCGGCGGCTCGCGTTCCTGCGCAACAAGCTGCTGATGGGTTACGGCCTGCAGGACGAAGCCAAGGGTGCGCTCACCGACGAAGCCATGCGCCAGGTCTACGAGGACGCGGTGAAGTCCATGGGCGGCCAGGAAGAGGTGCACGCCCGCCATATCCTGGTGGAGACCGAGGACGAGGCCAAGGCAATCCTGGAGCAGCTCAAGGGCGGCGCCGATTTCGCCACGCTCGCCAAGGAAAAGTCCAAGGATCCGGGCGCCGCCGACGGCGGCGATCTCGGCTATTTCACCAAGGAGCAGATGGTGCCGGAATTCTCCGAGGTCGCCTTCAAGATGTATCCGGGCCAGCTCTCCAATCCGGTGAAAACTCAGTTCGGCTGGCACATCATCAAGGTCGAGGACAAGCGCGCCAAGCCGGTGCCTGAATTCGAGAAGGTGAAGGACCAGATCGAGGCCTTCCTGCTGCGCAAGGCACAGACCGAGTTCGTCGCCAAGCTGCGCCAGGGCGCCAAGATCGAGCGCCTCGATAAGGCCGACGAGCCGAAGAAGAACTGAGCCACGACGTCATGCCCGGGCTTGATCTGGCTTGATCCGGGCATCCATCTTCTTCGTAAGAAGAGTCATGACGAAGACGATGGATTGCCGGGTCAAGCCCGGCAATGACAG
>WNEY01000669.1_pt1 | contig 22163 bp, 23 predicted proteins | sample 5400531 | NCBI WGS metagenome assembly WNEY01 (sample SAMN13153338, study PRJNA577476) | soil metagenome | isolation source: 200 cm saprolite under Douglas fir tree site 1 | place: USA:California | collected 2015-04-18
GCGGCGTCGCCGTATTCGGCAACCAGGGCGGCGACACTGGCGATATCGACACCATCAACGTGATCGATCTTACCGGCAAAGCCCCGCGCGTCGTGCACGCGCTCGATGTCGGCCAGATCGTCGAGGGCCTGGCGTTCTCCAATGACGGGAACTACGTCGCCCTGACGGCGCAGGATGGCTCGGCGCGGGCGCCAACCCATCCCTTCTACAACGACAACAGTTTGCTCGTCGTCTTCAGCGTGAACGGGACGAACCTAAGCAAAGTCGCCGAAGCCAAGATCGGCAAATGGAGTCAGGGTGTGGCCTGGAGCCGTGACGGCAAGACCTTGCTGGCGCAAAGCATGGTCGACAACGCGCTTTCGGTGTTGAGCTTCGACGGCAAGAGCCTAAAGGCCACGGGCGAGGTCAAGGTCAATGGCAGCCCGGAGGGTTTGCGTACCGCCGAACACTGAAGCGCAGATGGTCGGCGGCCGCGCGGCAGAGCATCGTGGCCGTTTCATCGTACGCATAACCAAGAGAAAATCCCCGGCCAACGGGCCGGGGATTTTTATTTGACGCAAGACCGCCTCTAGCTGTTTGCATGCCCGCAATTACTTCGGGATCACCGCGCCCTTCGCCGGGTTCTGGGTGTACAGGCCAAGCACTTCGCCCTGCGCCACCACCTTGTCCTTGAGCGCCGCCGTCGCCGCGACGCCGTCAAAGTCTTTGCCAAGATTGAGCGTCGGCACGCTCAGCGCATACACGGTGAAATGGTAATGATGGACGTTCTCGTCGTTCCACGGCGGACACGGCCCATCATAACCGTAATATTGCCCCTTCATCGCCTCGTTGGCGGCCATGGCTTTGGTGTAATCATTAAGGCCATGCACGCCGCCAGCCGCGGCCGGCGTCGCCGGCTTGCCACGGGGCACGCGCGCATTCGATTCGGCGCCTTCCGCCAGCGACGTGACGTTGGGCGGAATGTCGACCAGGATCCAATGGAAGAAGTTTCTCCGCGGCACCGCCGACGTCAGCGTCTCGCCTTCCTTGTTCATTTTCTCGCGCTGTTCCGCCGGCGCGTCCGTATCGTGCAGGATAATTGCATACGACTTGGTGGCAGCCGGCCCTTTCGACCACGAGACGGACGGGCTGATATTGGGACCGCCCGTCGTATGTCCCTGCGCCGCCGGCACACAGAACGTATATTTGTGCGGTATCATTTCGCCGTTCTTGAAGGAATCGACGCTCACCTGGAGCGTCTGTGCGGATGCCGGCGTTGCCGCAAATGCTGCTGCCGCGCCTGCCGCGAGTAGCCCGAATACCGCGGTCTTGGTCATTCTCATGGCGAACCTCCCTTTTTGATACTTATGGAACACTTCATAACGTATTTTCATCCCGCACTGTCAAAATGATCCGCGGCCGATCGATCCTATGAAATACGGACGTTCAGGGCGCGAGCGGCGGCGCACCGAGGTGCTCCTTAAAGAACGCCAGCGTTCGCCCCCACGCAAGGTCGGCGGCCTCCTTGTTGTAGCGCCCCCCGCCGGTGTCGTTGTTGAAGGCGTGGTTCACGCCCGGATACATGTAAATCGTGTAGCGCTTCCCGTTTGCTTTCAAGGCTGCTTCGTAAGCTGCGATACCTGCATTCACGCGCTGGTCGAGCTCGGCATAATGCAGGAGCAGGGGCGCGCGGATTGCCGGTACCTCGTCAGCGGGGACCTGCAGCCCGTAATAAACCGCCACAGCTTTGAGTTCTGGCCTTGCCGCCGCCATGCGATTGGCTACGCCGCCGCCGAAGCAAAACCCGACGACGCCGACATTGCCATTCGACTCGGCGTGCGTCAGCACAAATGGGACCGCCGCGGTGGCCGCCGCCGTGATATCGTTAGGATCGGTTTTGGCGTGAAGCTCGCGTGCTTGATCCTCATCGGGCGGCGTGCCGCCGGACACCGACAACAAGTCGGGAGCGAACGCCAGGAAGCCTTCGACCGCCAGCCGCCGGGCGATGTCCTCGATGTGCGGATTGAGGCCACGATTTTCCTGAATGACGATGACGGCGGGACGCTTACCCTTCGCTTTCGGGCGCACGAGGTAGCCGTTGATCTTGCCCTTGGGGGAGTCGTAGGTGACACGGTCAACCGCGAGGCGTGCATCATTATCCGCCACGAAGGCGGCCTGAGCATAGTCGTTCTGCAAGAGCGGTAACAACGCCGCAGCAGCCGTGGCTGAACCGGCGAGTTTGGCGAGTTGGTCAAGGAAGTCGCGACGGTTCATGCCGCCATGCGTGAAGCTGTCGTAAAGATTTATGATGCGTTGGTCCATGGTCCGCCTTGTCAATCGCCAATAGACATGGCGAATTTCAGAAAACGCATCGGCGAACCCTTTTTTGATACTTATGGAACCCTTCATAGCGTATTTTCATCCCGCTTGCCCCCACGCCCCAGGCCCGCTATCTCGCGTTCGCGGAGTGTTCCGAATGAACAAGCCCTCGCCCGCCGATAGCGTGCTCGGCCTGCTCGCCAATGCGTTCGACCGCATTGCAGCAGCGCTCGAGCGCATGGCGCCGCCCGCCGGTTCCAAGCCCGATTTCGCCGCCGCCGACGCCTTTGTCTGGCACGCCGACGGCAAGCGGCTGGAGCCCGTGACCCACGTCAACCGCGTCGAGATGCGCTTGCTCAAGGGCATCGATCGTGTGCGCGACACGCTCTTGGCGAACACCGAGCGCTTCACCAAGGGGCTGCCCGCCAACAACGCGCTGCTATGGGGCGCGCGCGGCATGGGCAAATCGTCGCTGGTGAAGGCGGTGCATGCCGAGATCAACGCGCAAAAGAAGAATGCGCTGAAGCTGATCGAAATCCATCGCGAGGAAATCGAGTCATTGCCGGTGTTGATGGCGGCGCTGCGCAACTCGAAGCAGCGCTTCCTCGTGTTCTGCGACGACCTTTCGTTCGAGGCCGAGGACACGAGCTACAAGTCGCTGAAAGCCGTGCTCGAGGGCGGCATCGAGGGCCGCCCCGACAACGTGCTGCTCTACGCCACCTCCAACCGCCGCCATTTGATGGCGCGCGAGATGATGGAAAACGAGCGCGCCACCGCCATCAACCCCGGCGAGGCGGTGGAGGAAAAAGTGTCGCTGTCGGACCGCTTCGGCCTGTGGCTCGGCTTCCACCGCTGCTCGCAGGACGAATACCTGGCCATGGTCGAGGGCTACGTCGGCTATTTCAAGGTTCCGATCGAACCCGAGACGCTGAGAAGCGAGGCGCTCGAATGGGCGACCACGCGCGGCGCCCGCTCGGGCCGGGTAGCGTGGCAGTTCGTGCAGGAACTGGCGGGCCGGCTCGGCGTCGCGCTGAAAGCCTAGCGCCGCACGCCGCCGCGGCATATCAAGCGCGTGAGCGCATTGACGCGATTATCGTTTCTTTTTTTTCGCGAAAATCGCGTTCCAATTATCCTTATAAGCTTTCGAAGCCGGTTTTTGGCCCTCGCCCCGGCTATGGCCCGAGGAGGAGTCGACGGCTTTTTCGCCGCCCTCAGCCTTGGATAGATCTACGCCCGACGCGCTCTTGTCCTTCGGCTGGCCTTCGGCTTTCTTCGGTGCCGGGTCGGCTTTCGTTTTCTCTTCGTCGCTGGCCATCGTCTTTCCTAGCACTTTGCCGCGTCGGGCGGCTAGTTCTGGCCCGGCGTGATAGCGCCCGGCGACTTCGTCATGTTCTTCGCCGGCCACTGATCGCCAACCGCGGGCAGCGGCCCACGCTTACCGGTCATCCGCTCGATCTCGATGGCGTAGACGATCACCTTGTCGAGCCGCGGATAGAAACTCTTCTTGCGCTGCTGCCATTTCGGATCGGCATATTTCGCCATGAAGCGATCGAAGAAGCGCGTCTTGCCGGCCTCGTCGCTATCGATGCGGATGGTGCCGAAGCCGACGACGCTCATGTAGCTCACCGAGGTGTCGCACTCGAATTCGCCATAGGGAAACACCGTACCCATCTCGGCGGCTTCGAAGGACACGCGCGGGCGCGCCTCGACATTGGCGCGGAAGTGTCCGCTGAGGCTCGTGTGCAGGTAAATCAGCCCGTCGGCATAAATGAACAGGTTCGGCAAGACATAAGGGTCGCCGTTCGCGCTCACGGTGGCGAAATGCGCGAGCGCGGTCTTGTCCAGGAACCGGTCGATTTTCTCCCGGCCGATCTCCTTGTCTTTGCGGCGGATGACGCCTTGGCTCATGACTCGAATCCTCGCGGGAGGGCGTTGCACCGAAGGATAGGCCCACGCGCGCGGCAAGCGAATTCTCGCGATGGCATGGATCAGCCGCGCGAATGAGCGGTTCGCGAAACGATCTCGCGTGTACGGCCGGGGTCGCTTTCGCGCCTAACATGCCGAAAAATGGCGGAGTTACGCCCTTCCGCTCCTAATCAGTAACCCCTACAGGCGCTTAGCTTGCATTTTTGCTTCGCCTTTGGCCGCGAATCTCATATCCATGATGCGCAGCGCGCGGCGCGCTCGCGGAGGAATATCATGGCCAGCACGAAAAGCTCCAAGCCCGTGACCCTGAAGCACATGGCGGCGCAAATGGCGGCCGAACATGAAATGACCAAGGTTCAGAGCGAGGCCGTACTCGGCGACCTCATCGAGATCATGACCAAGCACCTGAAGAAAGGCGAGCGCATCAAGCTTGCCGGCCTCGGAATTTTCCAGGTGCGCCATCGCGCGGCGCGCATGGGCCGCAACCCCGCCACCGGCGAGCCGATCGCAATCAAGGCGGGCAGGAAGGTGGCCTTCCGCGCCGCCAAGGATTTGAAGATGGCGGTCTGAAGCGGGCCGCCTTCAAAAGACCAAGACGAAAAGCCCGGCACGAGCCGGGCTTTTTATTGCCGCCGCCGTTTACGCCGATGGCGCCGGGGTTTCGGCCTGCGACGATTATCTCCTTGCCGCTCCCGTCCTGGCCGCAGCAGATTGTTGTGATTCATGCAAGCCCGGAAAGCGCCGATGCGCCGTCAAATAATGCTGATTGCCGCGAGCCTTTTCGCATTCTCCGCCGCGGCGCAGACGAAAGGCACGGCGGCAACGCCCGCCGACCCCGCGCTTGGCGATTTCCCGCAAGCGAACAAATATTATTGGCTCGCGCCGCGCGCTTCCATCCGCCTCTGCCCCAAGCCCGCACCCGATATTTTGGACCGCATTCAATGCCCGGAAATCACCTCGGGAAAATTCACCGTCACCGAGGTCGTGCTGTTCAACAATATTCCGTCCTATTACCGGATCGAGCTGGAAGGCGGACAGGCGGGCTATGTACGCGCCGATGACAAAGCCCACTTTCTCGGCGAAAACCCCCAGATTCTGGCCAGGGCGCCGCGCGCGAACTGCGCGCGGCTCGGGGAGCCGAAGCTCGGCATGACGGCGGCGGAAGCGGAAAAAACCTGCTGGGCAAAGCCGCTCGCGGTCAATCGCCTGAAAGTGGCGAACCACATCCGCGAGCAGCATGTCTACGGCGGGGGCCGCTATCTTTATTTCGAGAACGACATCCTGGTTGCGATCGAGGCGGGCCGCTGACGCCGCCGGAGCCAGCGTTTTTCTCTCAAATCAATTGTGCTTTGAAAATTGAATCGGGCCGGAGCAGTCTGATCGATGAGCGATTTGGCGATTGGCGAACAATGCGCGGGGCGGCGGGGTATCCCACGGGAATCCGGCCGCCCCGCTTGAGATCGCACCTGGAGGTCACCGGGCCGATCAAACTCATTTTGATCTGGCGCCCTTTTTTTTCGCTCCCTGTCTGCCAAGGCAGACATGGAGTGGGCCGATCAAACCGTGTTGCAATTATTTCTAAGCCGTTATTTCCGCCGCTTCCCGTCTCCTCTAGTCGCAAGCAAATCGGGCAAGAGAAAGTCGACGATGCGATATTGCTGCGAAATTACAGTGACGAAAGGTGCTGCGCGGGATCGACCGGGGTCGAGCCCTTGCGAATCTCAAAATGGAGCTGCGGCGAGGCGACGCCCCCGCTCTGGCCGGCCTTGGAGATCACCTGCCCGCGCTTCACCGTCTCGCCGCGATGGACGAGGATCTCGGAATTGTGCGCATAGGCGGTGACCCAGCCGTCGGTGTGCTTGATCAGGACGAGATTGCCGTATCCCTTCAACTCGTTACCGGCATAGGCGACGACACCGTCCTCGGAGGCCTTGATCGCCGTGTTCTCCGGCACCGAGATGTTGATGCCGTCGTTCTGCTGGCCGTTCGGCTTGCCGCCAAAGTTGGAGATCACGCGGCCCTTCGCCGGCCAGCGGAACTGCAAGCCGCCGGCCGCGGCGGCCTTGGGCTCGGGCTCGCTGTCGGCGGGCTTCACGGTGGCGACGCTGTCGACGGCCGGCGCTGTCTCGGCGCGGCGCTGCGGCCCCGCCGTCTCGGCGTGCGGCGCGCGGTCGGGCGGATTGGCGGCGTTCTTCGCCCCGTTCGAGGTGGCCACGGCCACGTTCGGAATGGTGAGCTTCTGGCCGACGCGCAGCGCCACATACTCGTTGATCTTGTTGGTATAGGCGATCTCGGCGCGCTTGACGTTGTAGCGCTTGGCGATCGAGGTCAGCGTGTCGTGCGGCATGACGGTGTGCACGATGGGGCCGCGGGTTGCGGACTGCGCCGATGCGTTCTGCCCGTGCTGACTGCTCGGGATCACGATGCGCTGGCCGGGCTGGATGCGCGAGGCATCGGCGAGATTATTCGCGCGCATGATCGCCACCACCGGCACGCCATAGCGGCGCGACAGGATTTCTACGGTCTCGCCGGGCTTGAGCGTCACCGCGGTGCCGCCGTCCCAGCGCCAGTTCTCGCCGCGGCCCGCGACGGCGCCGGTCGGCTGCTGATCGTTGGCGGCGGGGGCGCGCGAAACGGGCGCGGGCGCCGCCGGCACCGAGCCGGGCGCGCTGGAATAATTCGGCTGGTTCGCCGGATAGCCGGGTTGCGGCGGATTGGAATAGTTCTGCGGCGGCTGGCTGTAGCCGCCATTCGAACCGTAGACCGCGGGCCCGTAGACCGGCGTACCGTTGACGTTGGCGGGCGCGCCGAGCGGGCGGGATTCGATCTGGGCGACGGGAGCCGACGCCGGCTGGGTCGAGTTCGTCACCTCGCCGTGGCGATAGGGATTGCCGTTGGGATCGTCGTTGAAGCGGGAGACGTCGTTGCCGCAGGCCGCCAACAGCAAGCCGAAAAGGCCGATCGCACAAAAGCGCGCGAAGCGCGGCGACGGCCGAACACAAGCCGGAATACGCATACCCATCCACCCGGACGCAACTTGACCGTTGGAGTAAACGCCGGATGGGTAAAGAGATGCTTAAGAAGAAAGATCGACGGGCGAAATTTCGCTGACCGCGCGGGCGGATGGCTAAAGCGAGGCGGCCTTGCCGGCGACCAGCGGCACGAACCGCACCGCCATCAGCTCCTCGGTTTCGCACTTGCCGCCGGCGCGTTTTTCGAGGCGCGTCAGCGTCTGCACGCCGTCGCGCGGACCGAGCGGGGCGAGCAGGATGCCGCCGACGGCCAACTGCTCGATCAGGGCTTTGGGGATTTCGGGGGCGGCGGCGGTGACGATGATGCGGTCGAACGGCGCGTGCTCGGGCGCGCCCTCGGTGCCGTCGCCGACGATCACCGTGACGTTGGTAAGGCCGAGTGAAGCCAGCCGCGTCCGCGCTTCGTCGGCGAGCGTGCGGTAGCGCTCGATGCTGACGACCTCCTTGGCGAGGTGCGCGAGGATCGCGGCCTGGTAGCCGGAGCCGGTGCCGATCTCCAAAACCTTGTGACCGGGCTTGACGTCGAGCGCCTCGGTCATCGCCGCCACCATGTAGGGCTGGCTGATGGTCTGCCCGCATTGGATCGGCAGCGCCTGATCGGCAAAGGCGAGTTCCGCCTGCGCTTCGCCGACGAAACGCTCGCGCGGCACCATCTCGAGCGCGCGCAATACGCGATTGTCGCGGATGCCGCGCCGGCGCAGCCCGAGCAAGAATTCCATGCGCGCTTCGGCGCTCGGTTCGGCTCGCGCTTTCGTTTTCCAGAGCGTCATTTTTTCGGGGCGGCGAAAAGCTGCGCCAAGCGGGTCATGAAGGGCTCGTCGGTCATGTCGAGACGCAACGGCGTCACCGAGATGCGCTTGGCCGTGATCGCCTGCAAATCGCTGCCGTTCTGCGGCGTAAAGCGGCCGCGTTGAAACGCAATCCAATAATACGGATTGCCGCGGCCGTCGTGACGCGGATCGATGCGCAGAAGCTCCTGGTTGCGGCGGCCTTGCGTGGTGATGGCGATGCCCGCGACCTGGTGCGGCTCGCAATCGGGGAAATTCACGTTGATGAGAACGCCCTCGGGAATGCCTTCCTTGAGCAGGCGGCGGATGAGATCGGGGGCGTGCTTTTCGGCGGTGACGTAGCTCTGGCGATCGCGCGTTTCCGGGCCATAGACCTGCGACAGCGCGAGCGAGGGAATGCCGAGAATGGTGCCTTCCATCGCGCCCGCGACGGTGCCGGAATAGGTCACGTCCTCGGCGATGTTTTGGCCGCGATTGACGCCGGAAAGCACGAGATCGGGCTTCCTGTCGGCGAGGATGTGGCGCACGCCCATGATCACGCAGTCGGTCGGCGTGCCCTTCACGGCGTAGCGGCGGTCGTCGATGGTGCGGAGCCGCAAGGGATCGCTGAGCGAGAGCGAGTGGGCGACCCCCGACTGGTCGAATTCGGGCGCCACCACCCAGACGTCGTCGGACAGCTCTTCGGCGATGCGCACGCAAGCCTCGATGCCGGGCGAGTTGATGCCGTCGTCATTGGTGACGAGCACGCGCATTATTTCGCTTTCTCGATGCGCTTCATGCCGTTCATATAGGGGGCGAGCGCCTCGGGCACCACGACCGAGCCGTCGGCCTGTTGGTAGTTCTCCAGCACGGCGATCAGCGCGCGGCCGACGGCGACGCCGGAGCCGTTCAGCGTATGGACCGGGCGCACGCTCTTCGCATCCTTGGGGCGGTAGCGCGCCTGCATGCGGCGGGCCTGGAATTCGCCGCAGTTCGAGCAGGACGAGATTTCGCGGAAGGTGTTTTCACCCGGCAGCCACACCTCGATGTCGTAGGTCTTGCCGGCGGCGAAGCCCATGTCGCCGGCGCACAGCGTGACCACGCGGTAGTGCAAATCGAGCTTCTTCAGCACGGCTTCGGCGCAAGCGAGCATGCGCTCGTGCTCGTCCTTCGATTGCTCCGGGGTGGTGATGGAAACCAGCTCCACCTTGGTGAACTGGTGCTGGCGGATCATGCCGCGGGTGTCCTTGCCAGCGGCACCGGCTTCGGCGCGAAAGCACGGCGTGCAGGCGGTGAAGCGCATGGGGAGGGCCGTCTCCTCAATAATCGAGTCGCGAGCAAGGTTTGTGAGCGGAACTTCAGCCGTAGGGATAAGCCATAGGTCCGTCGTCGTGTGGAATTGATCCTCGGCAAATTTCGGCAGCTGCGCGGTGCCGAACATCGCCTCGTCGCGCACGAGGATCGGCGGACTGACCTCGATGTATCCACCGATACTGTTCTTCTCCGGCGCTGTGTGAATATCTAAAAAAAGTTGCGCAAGCGCGCGCTCGAGCCGCGCCAGCGCGCCCTTCAGCACCACGAAGCGCGCGCCGGAGAGCTTGGCGGCGGCCTCGAAATCCATCAGCCCGAGCGCTTCGCCGATCTCAAAATGCAACTTCGGCTTGAAATCGAATTTCGGAGTCTTGCCAACGCGATGGCGCTCGACGTTCGCGTTCGCATCCGTGCCGTTGGGCACGTCGTCGAAGGGCACGTTGGGGATTTCGGCGAGCGCCGTATCGAACGCCTTCTCGGCCGCGCCCTGTTCCTCCTCGCACTTCGGTACGCTGACCTTGATCGCCGCGATCTCGGCCATCAGTTTTTGCGCGCGCGCCTCGTCCTTCGCCTTCTTCGCTTCGCCGATCTCCTTCGAGACGGCGTTGCGGCGCTCCTGCAGGCCTTGCGCCTTGGCGATCGCCTCGCGGCGCTTTTCATCGAGTTCGATGAGTCGCTTGGACGCCGGCGCTAATCCGCGCCGCTTCAGCCCGCGGTCAAGGAGATCAGGATGTTCGCGAATCCATTTCGGATCAAACATCGAAGGCCGTGCCTAAGCGATTACAATTGCAAAGCATTTTGAAGGCGGAATCGGCTACCGCGCCGGCACCATAGCCGAAGAAGCGGGCGCGCCCTACTCGGCCGGCGAGCCTCCCGCCGCGGCGCGGGCGGCTTCCTCGGCGGCGCGCTTCTTCTCGACGATCGCCACGAGATAGACCGAGATTTCGTAGAGCAAAATCGTCGGGAAAGCGAGCGCGAGCTGGCTGATCACGTCGGGCGGCGTCAGGATCGCGGCGACGATGAACACGCCGACGATGGCGTAGCGCCGCTTCGCCCGCAGCCAGTCGGCGGTCACAAGCCCGACGCGGGCGAGAATCGTCAGCACCACCGGCAACTGGAAGGTGATGCCGAAGGCGAAAATCAGCGTCATGATCAGCGACAGATATTCGGAGACGCGCGGCAGCAGCGAGATCGATGCCTGCCCGCCGCCGCCCACCTGCTGCATGCCGAGGAAGAAGCGCATCGCCAGGGGCATGGCGACGAAATAGACGAAGGCGGCCCCCATCAGGAAGCAGAACGGCGTCGCCAGGAGATAGGGCAGGAAGGCGCCGCGCTCGTGCTTGTAGAGACCGGGCGCCACGAACATGTAGATCTGCGTCGCCACCACCGGAAACGACAGGAAGGCGGCGCCGAAGAGACCGAGCTTGATCTGGGTAAACAGGAATTCCTGCGGGGCGGTGTAGATGAGCGTGATCGGAGCGTCGGGCCCGGCGGCGAATTCGTAGGGCCACAAGAGAAGATTGTAGATGGGCTTGGCGAACGCGAAGCCGACGAAGAACATCAGGAAGAAGGCGATCAGCGACTTAATCAGGCGCGCGCGCAATTCGATCAGGTGATCGATCAGCGGCGCCTTCGAGGCCTCGATTTCGTCCTCGTCGCTCATCCCTCGCCTCCGGCTTTGTCCTTCGGCTCGGGCTTCGCGGGCTCTGTGGGCTGTTCAAGCTCGGGCGGCACCACCGGCGCGATGGCGGCGGCCGGCGGCATCGGTGCGCTCTCCACCGCCTTTTGCAATTCCTCGCCCGCCTTCTCGATCGGATTGTAAGTGACGGCCGAGGTGGCGCTCTCGATCATCTTCTCGGTGTCCTTCTTCAAGTCCGAAAGTTCGGCTTCGCGCATCGCTTCGTTGAACTGGTTCTGGAAATCGGCCGCCATGCGGCGGAGCTTGGCCATGGTCTGGCCAAGCGCGCGCACCACGCCCGGCAGCTCCTTCGGCCCGATGACGACGAGCGCGACGATGCCGATGACGAGTAATTCACCCCAACCGATGTCGAACATGGCTCATTTCAGCGCAGCGCTTTCCGGCACTCGCGGCCGCGCCGCGATCACGCGCGGGGATCAGCCGACCTTTTTTTCGGTCTCGGTGCGGACTGGCGGCGAGGACGGCTGATGGTCGATCGATTTCGGATCGCGCTTGGGTTCGGCCGAGGCGGTATCCTCGTCGGACATGCCCTTTTTGAAGGCTTTGATGCCCTTCGCCATGTCGCCCATCATCTCGGAAATCTTGCCGCGGCCGCCGAACAACAGAAGGATGGCGATGCCGACGATGATCCAATGCCAAATACTCAAGCCACCCATGATGTTCCTCCGCTTCATCCGAACCTAGGACCCGGAGACGGCAAAAACAAGAACTTAGGCCGGAACGGGGTTAAGGCTGAAAAGCGAGTTATGGCCTCGCCTTAGCGCCGGCGGTCGTAGCGGGTGGCGGGCGGCTCCGGTTCTTCCCCGGCGTCTTCGGAGGGCTCCTCTTCGGGCTCCGGCGCAAGGCTGTGGCCGAGCGGGTCCGATTCCAGCGGCTCCTCGTCCTCGCGCAGCGCCGCATCGTCGTTCGGCATCGGCATGCTGAAGCCCGCCGGCAAGCGGCCTTCGAGGAAGCCGGCGCCCTTCAGCTCTTCGAGACCCGGCAGGTCGTCGATGGATTCGAAGCCGAAGTGCACGAGGAAGTCCTCGGTGGTGCCATAGGTGACCGGGCGCCCCAGCGTGCGCCGCCGCCCGCGCAGCCGCACCCAGCCGGTTTCAATCAGGAGGTCGAGCGTGCCGCGCGAAATGGTGACGCCGCGGATCTCCTCGATCTCGGCGCGCGTCACCGGCTGATGATAGGCGACGATGGCGAGCGTTTCGACGGCGGCGCGCGAAAGCTTTTTCGGCTCGCCGACGTGCTTGGCGAGCAACGGTCCGAGGTCGGCGGCGGTGTGGATCGCCCACTTGCCCGCGACCTTGACGAGGTTGACGCCGCGACCGCTGTAGGTCTGCGTAAGCTCGGCGATGAGCTTGCGCACATCGGCGCCCGCCGGCAGCCGCTTCTTCAGCGTCTCCTCGTCGAGCGGCTCGGCGGCGGCGAACAGCACCGCCTCCAGAAGGCGCAATGCCTCCTCGCTCTCGGGGGCGGCCGCGGGCGGCCGCTTGGTCTGGAACTTCTGCGGGCGGACGACGCTCACTGGCGTTTGGCTCCTATTTTTTTCCGCGGCGGACGTTCTCCGCGCCGGCGCAACCACAGCGGCGAGAAAGCCTTGTCTTGTTGAATCTCCACCTTGCCTTCGCGCACCATCTCCAGTGTGGCGGAGAAACTCGACGCGAATACGGTCGCGCGCATCGAGGGCTCGACCACATAGGCAATGAGATATTCGTCGAGTCGTGTCCAGTCCACGGCCTTGCCGAGCAATCGTTCGAGCGCATCGCGCGCCTCGACCAACGACCACACGGTGCGAAGCGGAAACTTGAGGCTCGCCAGCGCCTGCCGCTGCCGCTGCATGGCATAGGCGGACAGGAGATCGTAAAGCGTCGCCTTGTAGCCGGAGGGCGGCGGATTGGCGGAAATTTCCGGCATGCCGCGGGCGAAGAAGTCGTGGCCGAGCCGGTGGCGGGTCATCAGCCGGCCGCCGGCCTGGCGGATCGCTTCGAGATGCTGCAGCCGGGCGGCGAGATCGGCGGCGAGATCGGCGGCCGAAGGCTCCTCGCCTTCCGGCGGCTCGGGCAAGAGGAGGCGCGATTTGAGATAGGCGAGCCAGGCCGCCATCACCAGATAATCGGCGGCGATCTCGATCTTGAGCTCGCGCGCCTGATCGATGAAGGCGAGATACTGGTTGGCGAGCGCCAGGATCGAAATGCGCGTGAGATCGACCTGCTGGTTGCGGGCGAGCGCCAAAAGAAGGTCGAGCGGCCCCTCGAAGCCGTCGACGTCGACCATCAGCGCCGGCTCGTAGAGCGAGCGCTCGGCCGCGGGCAGCTCGAAGGGCGTCTCTTCCATGCGGCTGATTCCGATTCAGGCGGCTAGCATAGCGGAAAAGCGGGCGCGCGCCTCGGCGACATCCACGGTTTCGACAGGCAAGTTGAGCAAATTGAGCGCCGCTTTTGCGCGTCTTTCGGCCTCGCCCGCGAGCGGCGGGCAAACGGGCGCGATTTCGGTCATTTCCTCCAATCTGCCGTTGCAATGAAGCACGATGTCGCAACCGGCCGCGAGCGCCGCCTCGGCGCGGGCGCGGAAGCCGCCGGAGAGCGCCTTCATCGAAAGGTCGTCGGTTAAGAGCAAGCCGTCGAATCCGATATGGCCGCGGATGACGTCCTCCACCACCGCGCGCGAGACCGTCGCCGGCCGCTTCGCATCGATCGCGGCATAGACCACGTGCGCGGTCATCGCGATCGGCAGATCATGGAGCCGCCGGAACGGCTCGAAATCGGTGCGTTCGAGCTCGGCGCGCGAAGTCTCGACCACCGGCAGTGCCTCATGGCTGTCGGCGCGGGCGCGGCCGTGACCCGGAATGTGCTTGACGACGGGGAGCACCCCGCCCGCGATCAGGCCTTCGGCGGCGGCGCGCGCGAGCGTTGCCACGGTTTCGATCTCCATGCCGTAGGCGCGGTCGCCGATCACGCCATGCCCTTCGGGCAGCCGCAGGTCAGCGACCGGCATGCAATCGATGGTGATGCCGAGCGCCGAAAGCTCGCAGGCCATCAGCCGCCCCCCGAGCTTCGCCGCCGCGGCCCCGCGCGCCGGGTCGCGGCTGTAGGCGGCGCCGAACGCAGCCGCCGGCGGAAAGTCCGGCCACACCGGCGGCGAGAGCCGCTGCACCCGCCCGCCTTCCTGATCGATCAGCACCGGCGCCTCGCGGTATCCGACGACTCCGCGAAATTCATCAATCAACGCCGAGACTTGAGCCGGGCTTTCAATATTGCGCTTGAATAGGATGAGGCCCCACGGTCGTACGCGGGCGAAAAATTCCCGCTCGGCGGCGCTGAGCTTTGGGCCGGCACAGCCGACGATCAAGGCGCGGGGGGACATTCGATGCGGGGGTAGAAGCGGGGCCGTTAGGCGTCAAGCCCGCGCGGAACGAGCGACGGCGTTAGTTGCGCTGGACGATGCACTCGCCGCCCGCGGCCTTGAGATTCTGGCACATCTCATAGGCCTGGTCGCGGTTCGCGAATGGCCCGAGCATCGCGCGAAAAAACGTGCCGCGGTCGCCGAGATCGACGCGCTTGATGGTCGCCTGATAATTGCCGAACACATTGCCGTATTTGGACTGCAGCTGCTGCCATGAGGTGCGGGCATCGGCCTCGCTTTTCTGCGAAGCCACCTGCACCACGTAGCTGCCCGCCGGCACATAATTGCTGGTCTGCTGCACGGCGGGCGCGGCCGGCGCCGTCGTCGGCTGCTGGATGACCGCCCAAGGCTGCTGGTTGGCCGGCTGGGATGTTCGTGCGGGCGCCGGCGCCAGTGCAGCCGTGCGGGCCGGTCCGCTTGCCGGCTGCGCATCCGCGTCAGCCTCGTCGGTCTGCGCGGGTTGCGAATAGGGATTGAGCGCGAGCGGCTGTTGCTGCGGCTGGCCCGGCGCCGGCCGTTGCGCCGCCGCCGGCTGCGCCGGCCGCGGCGTGTCGACGATGGTGCCGTCGGCGCGCACCGTCGTGGTGCGGACCTTGCGCGGCTCGCTCGCCGGCATCGCTCCGACGGGAGCGGAACCGGTGACCGCCGCAGGCAAGTTCTGCGCGGTGGCGGGAATCGGCGCGAAAGCGGTGACGGGCCCCGCCGGCTGCGGGGCCGTAACCACGCGGCCGGTGCCCTGGGCGACATCGGCCGGCTTTTCTTCGCGCGACACGATGCGTTCGCCCTGCTTCTGACCGTCGAGGCGATCATAGATCAATTTCTGACCGCCGCCTTCGCCGGTCTGCGCGGTATTCTGCGGAGGAACCTTGCTCGGTGTGTCGGCGGAACGGATGGTCGGCGCCGTGCCGCCGGAATACTTGCCGAACAGCGCCCGGTAGCCGAGGCCTGCTGCGCCCACCACCAGAAGTCCGCTTACTGCCGCGACGCCAACGTAAAGCCAGCGCCGGCGGCCCTGTGCGGGATCGACATAGGCTGGCTCGTCATACTCGCCGGCATAACGATCTTCCTCGTATTCGGGCTCGTAGCCTGCCGCATCGTCTTGATCATACGGACCGTGGTCATCAGCTTGACGGGGGTCGGCGTAACCATTCGTGCCGCCGCGCTTCCCGGGTGTGTAACGCGGATCCTCGTAATCGGTCACTTGCGCATAGTCGGCCTGCCGGGGCAGCCGCTTCGCGGTTTGTGGCGGGAGGTGGCGGCCATCATCGGGCTCGCGGCCCGCGGCCGGTTCGGGCAGCCGCCAATAAGGAGCCTCATCGCTCCCGCCGCCGTAAGCATAGGCGCCGCGCCCATTCTTGCGCGCGGCATTTCCGTCCGGATGGCGCGGATCGTCATCGGCATAACGCCGCGCGCGCGAGGGTGCTTGCGGCTCGCGCGCATAAGCACCGCGCTTGTCGTAATCCTGATCCTGATCGCTGCGGCGATCGCGGCCGTGATCGTTGCGCGGATCGTTACCGCTGCCGGTTGGATGCGCTCCACGCGGGTCGTTGCGGAAATCGGAGAAAGGGTCGTCCTGGCCAATGAGGCGCGCAAGCTCGGCGAGCGGATCCTCACCCTGCGGGGAGAATCGTCCCTTCGCGCCGGAAGACGCTTGCGACGAACCCGGGTCCCGCTGCGGGGACCTGAACCGAGTCTGGTCGGCCATGCTCTTAGGACCGCTCCCCGACAAAACTAACGCTTCCAGCCCTCATCGCATTTCCTCGGGTGCCCCCACGCCGAGGATCGCTAAGCCAGAGGCTAACACCAATACTACCCCGCAGACGAGAGTCAGACGGGCCAAGGTCAATGGTGCATCGTCCTCAATAATGAAGCGTAAATGTGGCATCTCGTTACCGCGGTTCCAATGGCTGTGGAACTCGCTAGCGAGTTCATGCAGGTAAAAAGCAAGCCGATGGGGTTCATGCGAACCCGCCGCCGCCTCCACAAGCCTCGGCCACTGGGCGATTTTTTTGACCAAGGTAAGTTCACCCGGGTCGGTGAGCCGTTCGAGCGGCGCATGAGCCAAGCCGCTCCGGGTTATTTCGATCTGCGGAAACGCCGCTTTTGCATTGCGAAGGACCGATTTCCCCCGCGCATGGGCGTATTGGACGTAAAAAACCGGGTTCTCGCGCGACTTTTCGATCACCTTGGCGAGGTCGAAGTCGAGCGCTGCGTCATTCTTGCGAAAAAGCATCATGAACCGCACCGGGTCAGGGCCAACCTCGTCCACCACCTCGCGCAAGGTTACAAAGTCGCCGGCCCGCTTCGACATCTTCACCGGCTCGCCTTGCCGCAGCAGGCGGACGAGCTGACAGAGCTTGACGTCGAGCTTGACTTTACCGGCAGAAAGTGCCGTCACCGCCGCCTGCATCCGCTTCACATAGCCGCCGTGATCGGCCCCCCAGACGTCGATCAAGGTTTTAAAGCCACGCTCGATCTTGTCGCGGTGATAGGCGATGTCGGAGGCGAAATAGGTGTAGCTGCCATCCGACTTCTTCAGCGGCCGGTCGACGTCGTCGCCGAAAGCGGTCGAGCGAAATAGCGTCTGCTCGCGATCCTCCCAATCCTCCGGCAGCTGGCCCTTGGGCGGCGGCAGACGGCCTTCATAGACCTGGCCGGCCGTGCGCAGCGTTTCGATAGTAGCGGCGACCTTATCTTGGCCGCCCGCGATGAGCGAACGCTCCGAGAAAAACACTTCGTGCCGGATATTGAGTGCCGCAAGGTCGTCGCGGATCGAGGCGAGCATCGATTCGATTGCCGCGGCGCGGATGAGCGGCAGCCATTCCGCCTCGGGTTTGCCGAGAAGCGCCTTGCCGTGGAGATCCGCGAGCGCCGCTCCGACGGGCTTCAGGTAATCGCCAGGATAAAGTCCCTCGGGGATCTCGCCGATTTTTTCGCCCAACGCCTCGCGATAGCGCAGGTACGCGGAGCGCGCGAGCGCATCAACCTGCGCGCCCGCGTCGTTGACGTAGTACTCACGCGCGACGTCGTAGCCCGCAAAGGTCAACAAATTCGCGAGTGCATCGCCGAACACGGCACCGCGGCCATGGCCGACATGCATGGGCCCGGTGGGGTTTGCCGAGACATATTCCACATTGACCTTTTCGCCGCGGCCCTGCTCGCCACGGCCGAAATCTTGTCCGTCTTTAAGCGCCGCGCCGAGCGCGTCGAGCCAGAATTCGGGCGCGAGCGAAATGTTGATGAAGCCGGGTCCCGCCACCTCCGCTTTCAGTACGCGCGGAACGTCCAGAAGCTTGTGCGCGATCATCACCGCCAGCTCGCGCGGCTTGATGCCGGCATCCTTGGCGAGCACCATCGCGGCATTGGTGGCGAGATCCCCGTGGCCGGCCTCGCGCGGCGGCTCGACTACGATTTTGCTGGTGTCGGGCGCGCCTTTCAGCGCGCCGGAGCGCGCAAGCGCCGCAACGGCGTCGCGCACGTGGCCGGCGAACAGCGCGAAAGGATCCATCGGTCGAATTCTAACATTTTGTCGGAGCATGATCTTTTCCGAAAATCCGGTTCCCACTTTTCGGGATCATGCCCTGGGGACGGCGGCGCTAACGTAAATCGGGGGTCGAGTCAAAGAAACGGCGGTGCTCGGAAAGCGCAAAATTATCGGTCATGCCGGCGATGAAATCGGCGATGCGGCGCGCCTTGGATTCATCGTCGTGAGCGGAAAGCCCTCTCGCCCATTCGGCCGGCAAATCCGCGGGCCGGTCGAAATAATGCGCGAAGAGATCGCGCAACATGGCCTGGGCCTTTTCCATGATGTCGAGCACGCGCGGGTGCCGGTACATGCGGGGCAGCAGGAACGCCTTGATGGCGCCGTCGGCTTCGGCCATCGGCGGCGAAAAGCCGGCGAGCGCGGACTTCGCCGCGCGCACGTCCCCAATCGTCGAGATGCCCGTTCGCGCGGCGCGTCGTTCGGTCTCGGCGGTCACGTCCTCGATCATCGCGGCAATCAGCCGCCGCGTGAGCTCGTTGGTGAGGCGCGCGGCTTCCGCGCTTTTGTAGCGGTCCTTGACCTTGGCGTAGATTTCGCCTGCGACCGGCAGCGGCGCGATCTCATCGAGACCGAACAAATTCGCCCGCAAGGCATCGTCGAGGTCATGGGCGTCATAGGCAATGTCGTCGGCGACCGCCGCCACTTGTGCCTCGAGGCTGGCGAAGGACCATAATTCGAGATCGTTGCTTGCCGCATAGTCGGCGATCGCGGCAACGGCCTTCTCATGGCGCGCGAGCGCCTTTCCGGCGCGATCGGTCAAGGGACCGTTGTGCTTGACGATGCCTTCCAAGCTTTCCCAGGTGAGGTTCAGCCCGTCGAAATCGGCGTAACGGCGCTCGAGCCGGGTAACGATGCGGAGCGCCTGCGCATTATGGTCGAAGCCGCCGAATGCCTGCATGCATTGATCGAGCGCCCGCTCGCCGGCGTGGCCGAACGGCGGATGGCCGAGGTCGTGGGCGAGCGCGAGCGTCTCGGTCAGGTCCTCGTCGAGCCCGAGGAGGCGGGCGAGCGCGCGCGCGATCTGCGCCACCTCCAGCGTGTGCGTGAGCCGCGTGCGGTAGTGGTCGCCCTCGTGCGAGACGAAGACCTGGGTCTTGTGCATGAGCCGGCGAAAGGCAGTGGAGTGGATGATGCGGTCGCAGTCGCGGCGAAACTCGTTGCGCGAGGGGCTCTTCTCCTCAGGCACAAGCCTCCCACGCGAACGCGCAGGATCGGCGGCAAAGGAAGCCCGCTCTCGTTCCGCCCGGATCGTCACGCGCAGCTCCCGATTTGACATGGTGCCGAGAGCACTTAACTATCGTCGGAACGCCTGTCCAACCGGCGAGAGAGTGGAACTTCGCATGGATGCCACGACCGTCACCGTGACCGATCGCGCGGCGCGCCGAATCGCCCAGATTCTCAGCGCCGAAGCCGCACCCGCGATGCTGCGCGTGAGCGTCGAAGGCGGCGGCTGCTCGGGCTTTCAGTATCGCTTCGATGTTGCGCGCGAGCGGGCGCCCGACGACCTCGTGATCGAGCGCGAGGGCGCCGTTGTCGTCGTCGATCCCGTCTCGCTGCAATACATGGCAGGCTCGCAGATCGACTTCGTCGACGAGCTGATCGGCGCTTCCTTCAAGGTCGAAAATCCGAAAGCGACCGCGTCCTGCGGCTGCGGCACGAGTTTCTCGCTGTAAAGCGCGACCTCGATGAGGATCGCGACCTATAACGTCAATTCGATCAAGCAGCGTGTCGAGCCGATGCAGGCTTGGCTGAAAGAGCGCGCGCCCGATATCGTCTGTCTGCAGGAAATCAAATGCGTCGACGAAGCCTTTCCGCGCGGCGCCTTCGAGGATTTGGGCTACAACGTCGCCGTTCACGGGCAAAAAACCTATAACGGCGTTGCCATCCTTTCGAAATTCCCGCTCGACGAGGTCGCCCCGCAGCTTCCCGGCGACGGCACCGACGTGCACGCGCGCTATCTCGAAGCGGTAGTCTCGACCGGCGACGGCGCGCTCCGCGTCGCTTCGATTTATCTGCCGAACGGCAATCCCCCGGGCGGCGAGAAGTACGAATACAAGCTCGCCTGGATGGATCGCCTGCGCCAGCACGCGCGGAGGCTTCTCGAAAACGAGGAGCCGATGGTGCTCGCGGGCGACTACAACGTCATCCCCTCACCCGCCGACGTGCACGACCCGAAAGCGTGGGAGGGCGACGCGCTGTTCCTGCCGGCGACGCGGGAGAAGTTCCGCGCGTTCGAATATCTCGGCCTCGTCGATGCGGTGCGGGCGACAAGCGATTCACCGGGCCTCTATACGTTCTGGGATTATCAGGCCGGCGCCTTTCAAAAAAACAACGGCATCCGTATCGATCATCTGATGCTGTCGCCGCAGGCCGCAGACCGCCTCGCCGGCGCCGGCATCGACAAGCATATGCGCGGCGGCGAGAAGCCTTCGGATCACGTGCCGGCGTGGATTGATCTAGCGATCGAGCGACGCTGAACGCGCCGCCTTAGCGGCGGTTGCCCCACAGCCATTGTTCGACATAGACGCGGGCGAGCGCGCGCTCGTCTTCGCTCGTGTGCGCAATCGCGTCCTCGTAATATTGCGCGATCCAGCCGTCGCCGCCCGCCGCCGCTTCGTGCGCGAGTGTCAGCCACATCAGGCCGCGCGCCGCCTGCCGCGGCAGGCCGCCCTCGCCGGTCACCAGCATGTGGCCGAGGAGAGCCTGCGCTTCGTATTGGCTTTTTTGCGCGGCGAGGCCGAGCCAGCGCGCCGCCTGGCGGGCGTCCTTCGGCGAGCCTTCGGCGCCGAGATGGAAGCGCGCCAGGCGATATTGCGCGTCGGGATCGCCGAAATAGGACGCGGCATAGGAATACATCTCGTAGGCGCGTTCTTTATCCGGCCTCACGTTGGAATTCGGAATGCCGGAGAGATAATAATTGCCGACCGCGACGAATGCGCTCGAGATGAAGCGCGCATGCGGTCCAATCGGCGACTCGTCGGCGTTCTGGATCGCGAGCTTGTTGAAATATTCGAACGCCTTCTTATCGTCGCGCTTGACGCCATCGCCCTCGGCATACATGCGGCCGATCTTCCATTGCGCCGGCAAGTCGCCTTGCTCGGCGGCGTAGCGCAGTTCGGTGAGCGCCTTGCCTTTTTCACCGGCGAGATACGCCTGGGTACCGGAGCGGAAAGCCTCGAACGGCGTCTGCCGGTCGGGCACCACGGGTGCGCCGAGCACGCCGGGCGCCGGTGCGAGCGGCGCAACCGGTACCGAGGCGGCGGCGGGCGTCTGCTGATTGTCGAAGGCAAGCGCGGGCGCGGCGATGAGGATCGCCGTCGCGACAGAGCCAAGGCGGATGGCATTAGATATCCGCATAGGTCTTCTTCTCCGCCTTGCCACCAGGATGGGTGACGGCGCCGTTGACCGCCGGGCCAACTTGTTCCGCGTATTTCCACAGGTAGCCGGAAGCAAAATCGTTATCGCGCGGCTTCCAGCCTTTTTTGCGGCTGGCGAGCTCCTCGGCGGACAGCTTTACGTCGAGCGTGCCCTTCTCGGCGTCGAGCTCGATGATGTCACCGTCCTGCACCAGCGCGATCGGCCCGCCGACCGCGGCCTCGGGGCCGACATGGCCGACGCAGAAGCCGCGGGTCGCGCCCGAGAAGCGGCCGTCGGTGATCAACGCCATCTTGCCGCCCATGCCCTGGCCGTAAAGCGCCGCGGTGGTGGCGAGCATCTCACGCATGCCGGGGCCGCCCTTCGGGCCCTCGTAGCGGATGACAAGCACTTCGCCTTCCTTGTATTTGCGGCTCTTCACCGCCTGGAAGCAGGCTTCCTCGCCGTCGAAGCAGCGCGCGGGGCCGGAGAATTTGAGCCCGCTCATGCCGGCGACCTTCACGATCGCGCCCTCGGGCGCGAGATTGCCTTTGAGACCGATGACGCCGCCGGTCTTCGAGAGCGGCTTGTTGGCGGGATGCACCACGTCCTGCGCGTCGTTCCATTTCACGCTTTTCAAATTCTCGGCCATCGTGCGGCCGGTGACGGTCATGCAATCGCCATGCATGAAGCCATGATCGAGCAACGTCTTCATCAGCAGCGGAATGCCGCCGGCCTCGAACACGTCCTTGGCGACATATTTGCCGCTCGGCTTGAGGTCGGCGATGTAGGGCGTGCGCTGCATCACTTCGGCAACGTCGAAGAGATCGAACTTGATG
>WNEY01001339.1_pt1 | contig 22152 bp, 19 predicted proteins | sample 5400531 | NCBI WGS metagenome assembly WNEY01 (sample SAMN13153338, study PRJNA577476) | soil metagenome | isolation source: 200 cm saprolite under Douglas fir tree site 1 | place: USA:California | collected 2015-04-18
GGTGACGCCGGCCACGTGACACGAGACGACCACGTTGGGGAGATTCAGGATCGGGTTGTCGAGCGGCGTCGGCTCCTCCTCGAACACGTCGATGCCGGCGGCGCCGAGCTTGCCGCGCGTGAGCGCCTCGAACACCGCGCGCTCGTCCTGCACGCCGCCGCGCGAGGTGTTGACGTAGATGGCGCCGTCCTTCATGAGCCCGAGCGTCCTGGCGTTGATCATGTGCTTCGTCTCGGGCGTGAGCGGCGTGTGGCAGGTCAGGTAGTCCACCTGGGGAACCAGCGCCTCCAGGCTCGGCACCGGCTCGGCGCCGCGCCGCCTCACCTCGTCGGCGGCAACGTACTTGTCGTAGGCGAGCACCTTCATGCCGATGGCCGCGGCGAACTTGGCCACGCGGCGGCCGATGTTCCCGATGCCGACGATGCCGAGCGTCTTGCCGCCCAGCTCCGTGTTCCCGCCCGCGCGGTCGCCCCCGTGACTCTTGGCGCCCCAGTCGCCGGCGCGCGTTGCCTTGTCGATCGGGACCACGCGCTTCGTGCACGCCAGCATGAGCATCAGCGCGTGCTCGGCCACCGCCTGCGAGTTGGATCCGGGCGCGTGCACGACGGCGACGCCGAGGCGGGTGGCTGCTGGGATGTCGACGCTGTCGAGACCGACACCATGTCGGCCCACGACCTTGAGCCGCTTGCACGCCTCCATGAGCGGGGCCGAGGAGCGCGGGCGACCCCGGAACAGGATGCCCTGGGCGTCGGCCGCCGTCTTGATCATCCCCTCCTCGGTCGGGTCGTCGGTCACGATCACGCGACACTCGCGCTCGAGCAGGGCGAGAGCGTCCTTGTGGAGCGGCGCGCTGACGATGACGAGGGGCCGGGAATCGGTGGGCATGGAAGCGGCTCCTTTCGCTGGGCGACTCTATTTGCGGGCGACGAAGACCAGGCGCGGCGTGTCGAGCGAGAACGGCGTGCCGTCGAGGGCGCCGTAGACGTCCACCTGGCTCCAGCGCTCCGGCCGGAGCATGGCCCGCAGCTCGTGGGCGGCGTAGAGACGGATCTCGGTCTCGCCCACCAGCGTTCCGGACGCCGTGTCGGCGGCTTCGCTGGGCAGGAGCCACCAGCGGGCCAGCCACCGGCTCGTCGTGGGATCGAAGCGGTTCTCGATGCGGAGCGTGCCGTCGTCCACGGGCAGCCGCTCCTCGGGCGGCATCGCGCGCACGGAATGGTCGCGGTTGCGCGTGTCGAGGACGAACAGCCCGTCCGGCTTGAGCGCGTGCCAGAAGCGATCGATGAGCAGCCGGTCCTCGTCGTCGGAGAAGTAGCCGATGCTGGAGAAGAGATTCACGGCGAGGTCGAACTCGCCGGAGAACTCCATGTCGCGCATGTCCTGGCTCATCAGGCGCAGCGTCACTCGGGCGCTCTTGGCGGCGGCCCGCGCCCGCTCGAGCTCGGTCTCGTTGAAGTCCACGCCGGTGACGGCGTAACCGCGGCGCGCGAACTCCACGGAGTGCCGCCCGAAGCCGCAGGGCGCATCGAGCACGGATGAGCCCGGGGCCAGGCGCGTGCGCCCGAGGATCCACTGCACCGCGCGGGCGGCGTCGGCCGGTGACTCGACGGCCTGCGAGATCGTCGGCCACGCTTCGCGGAAGAAGCGCTCGCTCTGGAACATGGGCGTCCGCGATTATAGCCGCGGCCGGTTGTGATATGGTCTCCGCCCATGAGCACTCTCGTCACGGGCGCCTTCGGCTGCATCGGCGCCTGGGTCGTGCGTGGTCTCCTCGCCGACGGTGAGCGGCCCGTTCTTTTCGACCTCGGCGACGATCCGTGGCGCATGCGGATGATCGTCGGCCCCGACGTGGCGAGCCGGGTGACGATCGTGCGCGGCGACATCGCCGACCGCGACGCGGTGACGCGGGTCGTGAGCGAGCACGGCGTCCGCCGCATCATCCATCTCGCCGCCTGGCAGGTGCCGCTGTGCCGTCAGGATCCGTCGCGGGGCGCGCTCATCAACGTGGTGGGCACGGCCAACGTCTTCGAGGCGGCGCGCGCCGTCGGCTCTCGGGTCGAGCGCATCGTGTACGTCTCGTCGGCGGCGGTGTTCGGCCCCCCGAGCTTCTACCCGCCGGGACCGGTGAAGGACGATGCGCCGCCGCGGCCGGCCACGCATTACGGCGTGTACAAGGTCGCCAACGAAGAGACGGCGCGCGTCTACTGGGACGAGCACAGGATCCCCTCGATGGGCTTCCGGCCGCTCTCGGTGTACGGCCCCGGGCGCGACTTCGGGCTCACGGCCGATCCCACGCTTGCCATGAAGGCCGCCGTGCTCGGCCGCGCCTTCAAGATCCGCTGGGGCGGACGCACCGACCTGATCTTCACCGCGGACGTGGCCCGCGCGCTCCTGGCCGCCGCGCGCTCGCGGCTCGACGGCGCCCGGGTTTACAACCTGCATGGCGCCTCCGCGGTCATCGCCGACGTCGTGCGCCTCATCGACGACGTCTGGCCGGCGGCCACGGGATTGATCAGCCACGTCGAGGAGCCCATCCCCTTCCCCGACGCGCTCGACGACGCGCGCTACCAGAAGGACCTCGGGCCGGCGCCGGCCACAGCGCTCGACGCCGGCGTGCGCCAGACTCTCGAGGAGTTCGCGCGGCTTGGGAAGGAAGGCCGGCTCGACGCCCGGGAGCTCGCGTGAGCGCGTACCCGGTACGGCTGGCGACGCCCTCCGACGCCGAGGCCATCTGCCGCATCTACAACCAGGGCATCGAGGACCGCGTGGCCACGCTCGAGACCGAGCTGCGCACGCCTGACGAGCGGCGCACGTGGATGGCCGGCAAGAGCGTGCGCCATCCGGTGATCGTCGCCGAGAACGAGCGCGGCGAGGTCGTCGGCTGGGGCAGCCTCAACGCCTTCAACGTGCGCGACGTCTACCGGCACGTGGCCGACTTTTCCGTGTACGCCGAGCGCGGCTACCGCGGCAAAGGGGTGGGCAGCGCGCTCCTCTCACGCCTGATCGAGCTGGGCCGCCAGCACGGCTTCCACAAGCTCGTGCTGTCGGCGTTTCCCAACAACAGCGGGGGCATGGCGCTCTACCACAAGCACGGCTTCCGTACCGTGGGGATCTACAAGGAGCAAGGCGAGCTCGACGGCCGCTGGGTCGACACGATCGTCATGGAGAAGCTGCTGTAGGAGATCGTGTTACAGTCACGGCCCAGCGGTAAGGCAATCGAAGTTCAGGAGGCTCTATGCGGCGCTCAGCATTCCTTCGCACCGTTCTCGTTCTCACGCTCGCCGTCGCGCTGACCGCAACCACGGCGCCGGCCCAGCAGGCCAAGGCTCCCGTCGTCGTCGCGCTGGTCGCCGCCATGTCGGGCGGCTCGGCTCTCTCCGGTGAGGCGATCAAGCGTGGCCTCATCGTGGCCATCGACGAGATCAACGCCGGGGGCGGCGTGCTCGGCGGACGCAAGATCGAGCTGGTCATCCGCGACGAGGAGGGCAACCCTTCCAAGGGCGTGACGGCGGCTCGCGACGTCATCGAGCGCGAGAAGGCGGCCGTGGTGTTCGGCGGCATCCACTCGCCGGTCGGCCTGGCCATGCTACCCGTCTTCCACGAGCTGAAGGTGCCGTACGTCGGCCCCTGGGCCGCGGCGACCAACATCACGCGGAACGGCCGGACCCCCAACTTCATGTTCCGGGTCTCGGCCAACGACGACATCGTCGATCACTTCCTGGCCAGGCACGTCACCGAGAAGCTCGGCAAGAAGAAACCGGGCATGCTCCTCGAGAACACGCCGTGGGGCGCCAGCAATCAGGAAGGCCTCACCAAGTGGTTCGGTCAGCTCGGCGCCCAGCCGGTCGGCTTCGAGAAGTTCAACTGGGGCGACCCCGACATGAGTCCGCAGCTCCTGCGGCTCAAGAACGGGGGCGCCGACGCCATCGTGATCGTCGCCAACGCTCCCGAGGGCGCGCAGGTGGTGAAGAGCCGCGCCAAGATCGGCTGGAACGTCCCCACCATCTCCCACTGGGGGATCAGCGGCGGGCGTTTCGCCGAGCTGACCGGCGAGCTCTCGGAATCGGTCGTCTTCGTGCAGACGTACTCGTTCTTCGGCAAGCAGAGCGAGGTCGGCGATCGCGTGATCTCGGCGCTGAAGGCGAAGTACGGCGTCAAGGGCCCGGAGGACATCCTGGCGCCCGTGGGCACCGCCAACGCGTACGACGCCATGCATCTGGTCGGCCTCGCCATCGAGAAGGCGGGCGCGGCCGACGGTGCCAGGATCCGCGACGCGCTCGAGAATCTCGGGGAGTATCGCGGCCTCATCAAGACCTACAAGCATCCGTTCACCGCCGAGGAGCACGACGCCCTCAACGAGAATGACTACATCCTCGTCACGTGGAAGCAGGGCAAGATCGTTCCCGTGGCGATGAAGTAACCGCGCCATAAGGGGGGTTGGGGGGCGCCGTCTCGGGCCCCCCAAGTCCAGATGTTCGCCCAGCTTCTCTTCAGCGGCCTGGCCCTCGGCAGCATGTACGCTCTGGTGGCGCTGGGCTACAACATCACCTACGCCACCAGCCAGACCGTCAACTTCTCGCAAGGACAGTCCGTCATGGTGGGCGCCGTCGTCGCCTACACCCTCTACGTCGGCGCCGGCTGGCCCTTCCCCCTCGCGCTGGCCGCCACGCTGGTCGCGCTCGCCGTCCTCGGCGTGCTCGTGGAGCGCATCGCCGTCCGCCCGTTTCTGCGCTCGGCGTCGATCGCCTGGCTGCTGGCCACGATCGCGCTCGGCATCATCGCCGAGAACGTCGTCATGCTCGTCTTCGGCAAGGACGCGCGCGCGTTTCCCTCCGCGCTCGCGACCACGCCCTGGATGATCTTCGGCGCCGGCGTCTACCCTCACGAGCTGCTGGTGCCCCTGGTCGGCATCGCGCTGATGGCGGCCGTCGAGCTGGGCTTCCGCCGCACGCTCGCCGGCAAGGCGCTGCGCGCCGTCGCCTTCAGCCACGAGGCCGCCGGTCTCATGGGCATCGACGTCAACCGCACGATCACCGCGGCCTACGCGCTACTGAACGTCTCGGCCACCATGGGCACGACGATCGGGCTCAAGGCGTTCGCCGTCGCGATCATCGGCGGCATGGAGAGCCCGCGCGGCATCATCGTGGCGGGCGTCCTCTACGGGATCTTCGAGGCGATCGTGGCCGGGTACCTCGGCACCGGCGTCCGCGAGATCCTCGGCTTCGGCCTCGTGATCGTCGTCCTGCTGCTGCGGCCGTGGGGGCTCTTCGGCGTGCCGAAGCTCAGACGCGTGTGATCCCCGGCGCGCTGGCGCTGCTCGTCGCCGCGACCGTGCCGCTCGCGACGTCGAACACCTACTACCTGTTCGTCGCGATGCTGATCGGCATCAGCATCGTCGTGACCACCGGCCTCAACATCCTCGCCGGCGCCTCGGGGCAGGTCTCGCTCGGCCAGGCCGGCTTCTATGCCCTCGGCGCCTATGCGTCGGCCATCCTCACCACCCGGCTCGGGTTGGGGTTCTGGACCGGGCTGCCGGTGGCGATCGCCCTCGGCGCCGCGGTGGGCGTGATCCTGGCGCTCGCCTCGCTACGCGTGAGCGGGCCGTACCTGGCGATGGTGACGATCGCGTTCGGCATCATCGTCGAGCACGGCCTCATCGAGTGGGATGCGCTCACCATGGGCTTTGGCGGCATCGCCAACATTCCACGACCACGGCTCGGCGCGCTCGAGCTGACGCTGCCGCTCTACTACTACGTCGTCGCTCTGGCCGTCGTCGTGAGCCTGCTGCTGGCGCGCAATCTCCAGCGCTCGTCCTGGGGCCGCGCGCTCGTCGCCGTCCGCGACAGCGAGATCGCCGCCGAGTCGGTCGGGCTCAATCCGTACTGGGTGCGCACGGTCGCCTTCACGCTGTCGGCGGCGTTCGCCGGCACCGGCGGTTGCCTGTACGCGCATCTCGCCGGCTTCGTCAGTCCCGACTCGTTCACGATGCAGGCGTCGATCCTGTTCCTGCTCATCGTGCTCTTCGGCGGGCTCGGGCGCGTGATGGGACCGGTCGTCGGATCGATCGTCCTCATCGTGCTGCCCGAGCTGCTCCACCGGCTCTCGGACTACCGTCTCGTGATGTACGGATCGCTGTTGCTGGGAAGCATCTATTTCTTGCCCCAGGGGGTCGTGGGGGCGCTTCAACGCGCGAGGGGAATCTCGAGGCCCTCTGATCATGTACTTGGAGGGGGCCGTCCCGGCCCCCTCCAAACCTCCCCATTCGCGTTGCCCGCGACACCGGAGGTCGCTCTGGCGGGCGATTCCTCATCCCCGCGTGGCCTCGTCGCCACCAATCTCCACATGCGGTTCGGCGGGCTCGTCGCCCTCGCCGACGCCGACCTCACGCTCTCTCCCCGTGCGGTGCACGGCTTGATCGGTCCGAACGGAGCCGGCAAGACCACGCTGCTCAACATCCTGTCCGGCTACTACCGGCCGACGACGGGCTCGGTCCGCATCGGCGAGCTTCGGCTGGACGGCCGGAAGCCGCACGGCATCGCGCGGGCCGGAATCGCGCGGACGTTCCAGACCACCCAGCTCTTCGAGTCCATGACCGTCGCCGACAACGTCCGGGTCGGCCTCGCCGGCGAGGCCACCGGCGGCATGCTCGGGACACTGCTCGGCGCGCCCACCGTGCGGCGCCGCGAGCGCGATCTGCGCGCGGAGGCGCTCGCGCTGCTGGCCTTCGTGGGCTACGACGGCGATCCGGACGAGCCGGCGCGCAGCCTGCCCTTCGGCGTGAAGCGCCTGATCGAGATCGCTCGCGCCATCGCCCGGCGATCGGCCGTGCTGCTCCTCGACGAGCCGGCGGCCGGCCTGGCTCAGGCGGAAATCGAGCGCCTCGCGAAACTGATCGCGCGCATCCGGGACACCGGGGTGGCCGTGCTCCTCGTCGGGCATCACATGGATCTCGTCATGGGGATCTCCGACCGGGTGACAGCGTTGAACTACGGACGGCGGATCGCGGTCGGCACGCCGGCCGACGTTCAGCGCGATCCCGCCGTGATCGAAGCGTATCTGGGCCGGGCCGGCCGCGCCGAGGTCTCTTCGCGCGGCAACGCGCTTCCCTCCGCGCCGCGGGAGACCATTCTCGACGTTCGGAATCTGGCGGTGGCCTACGACCGGATGGAAGTCGTGAGCGACGTCGGGGTCCAGGTGCGGCGCGGTGAGCTGGTCGTCGTCATCGGCGCCAACGGCAGCGGCAAGACCACCACGCTCAAGACCATCGCCGGCTTGCTGGCGCCGCGCCGGGGCACCATCGCCTTCGAGGGCCGCGACGTCACCGGGCGGCCCGCGCACTGGATCGCGCGTCATGGCATCGCTTTGGTCCCCGAAGGCCGAATGGTGTTCCCGGAGCAGACGGTCCTCGACAACCTTCGTCTCGGCGCCTATGGCCGGCGCGCCGGCGACGTCGCCGGCGACCTCGAGCGCGCCGTCGTCCGGTTTCCCCTGCTTCGCGAGCGCAAGGCCCAGCTCGCCGGAACGCTGTCGGGCGGCGAGCAGCAGATGCTGGCGATCGCGCGCGGGCTCATGGCGCGGCCGCGACTGTTGCTGCTGGACGAGCCGTCGCTCGGCCTGGCCCCTCGCCTCGTCAGCGAGGTCTGGGCATCGCTCGCCGCGCTCAGAGATGAAGGCTTGACGCTGCTCGTCGTCGAGCAGATGGCCGAGGTGGCGCTCGAGACGGCCGACCGTGGCTACGTCCTGGAGCACGGGCATATCGTGCTCGCCGGCACGGCGAGCGAGCTGCTGCGGGACGAGCGTGTGGCCCGTGCCTATCTCGGCCGGGTCCGCGGCGGGCCTGTCGGACCCTCGCCTCGTGGTATACCCTGAGTTCCCAACATCACCAGGGGGGCGACCATGAATCGATTCCTTACCGCCGTCACCGGCCTCATGCTCTTCATCGGTCTCGGATTCCTGGTCGTCGGACCCAGCAGCGCGGGGCCCGAGAAGATCGAGTTCCCGGCGAACTGGGAGAAGTACGTCCTCTACACGATCGTCGATCGCTACGACGTCAAGCAGTACCGGGAGCTGTACGCCTCGACGCAGGAGGCGGTGGACGCCATGAAGCAGGGCCGGCCCCTGCCCGACCGCACGGTCCTGGTCCTGATCCAGTACAAGGCCCAGGCGGACCCGCAGGGCAATCCCCGGAAGGATGCCAACGGCAGGTTCCTCAAGGGCGATCGCACCGGCTTCACCGTGATGGAGAAGCGCCAGGGCTGGGGGACGGAGTATCCCGACGACGTCCGCAACGGCGAGTGGGAATATTCGGCGTTCAGCACCGACGGTCGGTTCAACGCGAACGCCAACTACCGGGGCTGCTTCCAGTGCCACAAGCCCCACGAGAAGCAGGACTTCGTGATCTCGCTGGCGAGCCTGAAGGGCGGCGACGGCGCGGCCGGATCCGGGACGTCCGACGTTCGCATCGCCGGCTTCGCGTTCGGGCCGAACAAGCTCAGCACGACTCCAGGTCAAGCGGTGACGTGGATCAACAGCGACGATTCGCCGCACCAGATCACGCTGACGGGCGCCGGCCAGGCGCGCGGCCCGATCTTGACGAAGGGGCAGGCGTACTCGCACACGTTCACGGCGGCGGGAACGTATGACTACGTGTGCGGCCTCCACCCGAACATGAAGGGCCAGATCGAGGTGAAGTAGCGATTTTACCCTGGCGATTGTGGTATATAGGGGCAGTTTCGATGCCTGCCGCTTCCCGACGAATCGCTCTTGCAATCGTGCTCCTGGCCGCAGCCGGCTGCGGCTGGCTCAAGCCGCAGCCTGTTCCCATCCTGCCCGCCGAAGAGCTCTACCAGCAGGGCGAGACCGAGCTGGACCGGAAGCGCTACGAGGATGCGCGCAAGGCCTTCACGAAGATCGTCGAGCGTCACCCGAACTCCTCGTTCGCGCCGCGCGCGCGCTTCCTGCTCGGCGAGGCGTACTACCGCGATGCCAACTTCGACAAGGCGATCGCGGAGTTCGAGACCTTCATTTCCTTCTACCCGCGCCATCAGATCGCCGATCTCGTGCAGTATCGGATGGCCATGGCCTACTACGATCAGTTGAAGCCCATCGAACAGGACCAGACGCTGGCCAAGCGGGCGCTGGACCAGTTCAAGAAGGTCGTGAAGGACTATCCGGAGAGTCGCTACGCCACGGACAGCCTGGCCAAGATCGACATCTGCCGCGGCCGGATCGCGCAGAAAGAAGTCTGGGTCGCCAACTACTACTATAATCAGGGCAACCCGAGCGGGGCGCGCCAGCGCCTCGAGCTGGTCATCAAGGACTACCCGCGGACGCTGGTGTACCCCGAGGCGCTGTGGCTCCTGGCCGAAGTGAACTTCTATGAGAGCAAGACCGACGCGGCCCGGGAGCTGCTCGATCGCCTCGCCGCCGAGTTCCCCTACACCGATTTCGGACGCCGGGCCGCCCAGCGGCTCTCGGCGCAACGCTAGCCCCGAGGAAAACGGCCATGCACGACGTCGTCGATCTTCGCTCCGATACGCTGACGCTGCCGACGCCCGAGATGCGCGAGGCGATGGCGCGCGCCGAGGTCGGCGACGACGTGTGGGAGGAAGATCCCACCGTCAAGCGGCTCGAAGCCATGGCGGCGGAACGATTGGGCAAGGACGCCGGCCTGTTCGTGGCCTCGGGGACGCAGGGCAATCTGATTTCCGTGTTGAGCCAGACCGAGCCGGGCCGGGAAGTCGTGCTCGACCTCGACTCGCACATCTTCAACTACGAGGTCGCCGGCACCTCGGTCATCGGCGGCGTGCAGATGCGGGCGGTGAAGACCGCCCGCGGCTTCTTGAGCCCCGACCAGGTCCGCGAGTCGCTGCGGCCCGCCAACATCCACGTCCCGCCCACCGGGCTGGTGTGCATCGAGAACACGCACAATCGCCACGGCGGGACCTGCTGCAGCCCGGAGGAGATCGCCGCGGTGGCCGCCGTCGCCCACGGCGCCGGCGTTCCCGTCCACCTGGACGGCGCCCGGCTCTTCAACGCGGCGGTCGCCCTCGGACGTGACGCGCGCGACTTCACCGGCCACGTCGACACCGTCACCTTCTGCCTCTCCAAGGGCCTGGGGGCGCCCGTGGGCTCGGTGATCTGCGGCCGCCCCGACGTCGTGACGCGCGCCCGCCGCATCCGCAAGATGCTGGGCGGCGGCATGCGGCAGGCCGGCATCATCGCCGCCGCCGGCATCGTCGCCCTCGACCGGATGGTCGCGCGCCTCGCCGAGGATCACGCCAACGCGCGGAGGCTGGCCGAGGGCGTGGCCAAGCTACCGGGCATCAGCATCGATCTCGCCAGCGTGCAGACGAACATCGTCATCTTCCACGTGGGCGCCGTCGGCCGGCGCTCGGCCGAGACGGCAACGCAGGAGATCGTGCAGGGCTGCGCCGCTCGCAAGGTGAAGGTCCACGCCATCGGCCCGGCCGCCATCCGCGCCGTGACCCACAAGGACGTGGACGCCGACGACATGCGCCGCGCCATCGACGCCATCGCCGAGATCACGAGGAGCTGGTAGGAGAGCCCATGGCCGCCGAGCGACTGCTGGACATCAAAGGCCTCAAGACCTACTTCTTCACCGACGAGGGCGTGATCCGCGCGGTGGACGGCATCGACCTCTACATCAAGCCCGGCGAAACGCTGGGGGTGGTCGGCGAGTCGGGCTGCGGCAAGAGCGTGACCGCGCTCAGCATCATGCGGCTGATCGCACAGCCGCCCGGCCGCATCGTCGAGGGCCAGATTCTCTACAACGGCCGGAACCTCCTGGACCTGCCGCCGGCGCAGATGCGCAAGATCCGCGGCAAGGAGATCGCAATGATCTTCCAGGAGCCGATGACCTCGCTCAACCCGGTCTTCACCGTCGGTGAGCAGATCGCCGAGGCCATCCGGCTTCACGAGCGCCTCGGACGCCGCGACGCTATGGACAAGACGGTGGAGATGCTGCGGATCGTGCACATTCCCAACGCCGAGCGCCGGGTGAAGGAGTATCCGCATCAGCTCTCGGGCGGCATGCGCCAGCGGATCATGATCGCGATGGCGCTGTCCTGCAACCCCAAGCTGTTGATCGCCGACGAGCCGACCACCGCGCTCGACGTGACCATCCAGGCCCAGATCCTGGAGCTGCTCAACGAGCTGAAGTCACGCTTCAACATGGCCGTGATGCTGATCACGCACGACATGGGCGTCATCGCCGAGACGGCTCAGCGCGTGGTCGTGATGTACGCCGCCCAGGTGGTGGAAGAGGCACCGGTGGGCGAGCTGTTCAAGGAGCCGCTCCATCCGTACACGCAGGGCCTCCTGCGCTCGATCCCCCGCATCGACCTGGCCGCCCTCCAGCGCCGCAAGCTCGACACGATTCCGGGCACGGTGCCGACGCTGCGCGGCGACGTGAAGCCGGGCTGCCGGTTCGCGCCGCGCTGCCAGTTCGTGAAGCCACAGTTCTACGAGAGCACGCCGCAGCTCAAGGAAGTGCGGCCCGGCCACAAAGTGGCCTGCTTCCTCTACTGAGGAGCGCGACGATGGCCGAAACCCTGCTCCGCGTCCGCAACCTCCGGAAGTACTTCCCGATCCGCGGTGGTCTCTTCTCGCGCGAGGTGGCCCGTGTCCACGCCGTCGACGACGTGTCGTTCGACATCATGCGCGGGGAGACGCTCGGGCTCGTCGGTGAGTCGGGCTGCGGCAAGTCCACGTCCGGCCGGTCGATCCTGCGCCTGATCGAGCCGACCTCGGGCGAGGTGTGGTTCGAGAACAAGAACGTCACCACCCTCGACAAGCGATCGCTGCGGGCCCTCCGGAAGGAGATGCAGATCATCTTCCAGGATCCCTACGCGTCGCTGAATCCGCGGATGACGGTGGGCTCGATCATCGGCGAGGCCCTGGTGATCCACAAGCTCGCGCCCAACCGCCGGGCCCGCGAGGAGCGCGTGGTGCAGCTCCTGGAGACCGTCGGGCTCTCGGCCGATCATCTGCGGCGCTACCCGCACGAGTTCTCCGGCGGCCAGCGCCAGCGCATCGGCATCGCTCGCGCGCTCGCCGTGAGCCCGAAGCTGATCGTGTGCGACGAGCCGGTATCCGCCCTCGACGTGTCGGTACAGGCGCAGGTCGTGAACCTGCTCGAGGACCTGCAGACGAAGTTCGGCCTCACCTATCTCTTCATCGCCCACGACCTGTCGGTGGTCGAGCACATCTCCACCCGCGTCGCCGTCATGTACCTGGGCAAGATCGTCGAGATCGCGCCGGCCAGGGAGCTGTACACCAACCCAAGGCATCCCTATACGGAAGCATTGCTCTCGGCGGTGCCGATCCCCGACCCCACGGTGAAACGCAAGCGCATCATCCTGGAAGGCGACGTGCCGAGCCCGATCAATCCGCCCTCGGGCTGCCGCTTCCACACGCGCTGCGCGCTCCGCGTCCCGTCCTGCTCGACGAACGACCAGGTTCTCAAGGAGATCTCGCCCGGCCACTGGGTGGCCTGCCAGGTTCGGACCGGCGTCGCCATCGCGTAGCTGTCGTGGACGGTGGCTCGAGGTTGGCGTGGTCCTCTTCGACCACGTGCGCAGTGGCGCATCCGCGTTGTGTCATCCCCTCTCGTACCGTTGCGCCTCGTCAAGCGCGGAGGAAACGGGTCTCAGAGGACCACACCGACCTCGAACCCGTGTCCATGAACCAGCGCGAACGCACACTTCGTACAAACATCGCAGCCGCCGAGACCCTCGAGCTCAGGATTTTCACCGAATAGCACAATGCCCAAAGTCCGCGTGAACGGCATCGAGATGTATTACGAGGAGGTCGGCACCGGCGAGCCGCTGGTCCTGATCATGGGGTTCGGCGGCGATCACCTGGCGTGGGCGTTCCAGGTCCGCGCCTTCGCCGAAGGGTATCGCGTCGTGACCTTCGACAATCGCGGCGTCGGCCAGACCGACGCGCCCGAGCGTCCCTCCACGACGCGCGAGATGGCCGAGGACACCCTCGCCCTCATGGACGCGCTCGGCATCGAGCGGGCGCACGTGATCGGCGCCTCCATGGGCGGCATGATCGCCCAGGAGCTGGCCCTGGCCCACCCCTCGCGCGTGCGCACACTCCACCTGGCCTGCACGATGGCCCGGCCGGACGCGCACATGAAGGCGCTGATCGCGACGTGGCGGGCCATGCGAACGGCGTTGAGCCGCGAGGAGCTCGTGCGGGCGATGGTGCTCTGGCTCTTCTCGTTCCGAACCTACGACGCTCGCCCGGAGTTCGTGGAGGCGGTGATCCAGACCGCGCTCGCGAATCCCTATCCGCAATCGGTGCCCGGCTTCCTCGGCCAGGCCGCCGCCATCGAAGGCCACGACGCGCTGGCGCGGCTCCCCGCCATTCGCTGTCCCACGCTGGTGACCGTGGCCGAGGACGATATCCTGGTCCCGCCGCGATTCTCTCGCGAGCTGGCGGCCCGCATCCCGGGCGCCACCCTGCGCGCCGTCGTCGAGGCCGGGCACGTTTATTTCTGGGAGCGCCCCGACGAGTTCAACGCCCTCTGTCTCGACTTCGTCGGCAAGCACTGAGGCCCCGCGGGCGATCAGCGAACGCGCCGCACGCGCATGGCTTCGTCTCGTGCCGGTCCGGCCCAGACCCTCGTGACGCGCCGGTTCGCCCGACGCCCTTACTCGAGCGTGACCGTGTAGCCCCTGCGCTCCATGCAGCGATTCAATGCGTCACGGTCGATGCGCTGAGACGGCGTGATCGCGACGGCGGCGCCCCGCGTGGATTCTTTACGGCAGATGCCCAGATCGCGGTCGACCTGGACGGCGGTGGCGTTCGGCTTGTTGTAGACCCACTCGCCGCTCGCACAACCGGCGACGAACAATACCGACGCGATGACGCGCGCAGGGTTCATCCACGACATTTTCGAGGCGCGGGCTGGCTGCACCCTGCCCCTCCGCTGCGACTAATCCCAGAGGTACGCGCGCGGATTGACGGCCTGGCCCCTCACCATGACCTCGTAATGCAGGTGCGGGCCGGACGAGCGGCCGGTGTTGCCGGTCAGCGCCAGTTCGGTGCCGCGCTCGACCGTTTGCCCAGGCTTCACGCTGATCTTGGAAAGGTGACCATAGAGTGAACGAACGTCCTGGCCGTGGTCGACGATCACGGTCATGCCGTATTCCAAGTGGGGGCCGGCGTGAATGACGGTACCGGCGGCCGGCGACTTCACCGAGGTGCCGCGATCGGCCGCGATGTCCAGGCCGGAGTGGGACTCGGGCGACTTCGTCCACGGGCTCAATCGGTTGCCGAACTCCGAGTTCACGGCACCGCGGACCGGCCAGCGGGACGGCAGCGCGGCCAGAGCCTTGCGGGCCCGCGTGATCAGCCGATCGAGAGCCCGCAGGCTCTCCCCTTCCTCGATCACGTTCTCGGCGAGGAGATCGAGCTGTACCGTCGCCGAGAGCCGCCCGGTCGGCCGCTCGTTCGGGGTGGCGCGACCACCGATGCCGGTGCCACCGCCCTTCGGCGCCACGTCGGGACCGAACGCCTCCCAGATGTGTCCGTGGAGGTCGCGCCAGCCAGTGATCTCCTGACGCAGCTCGGTGACGCGACGATTGAACTTGTCGATGGTGCTGCGCTGCTCGTCGATCTGCTGATAGAGCGAGGCGGAGTCCCGAATGCGCTGGCGGACGTGCCACCAGTCGCCCACGACGATGCCGAAGCCGGAAGCGAACAGACCGAGGAGCACGAGGATCGTCGTCGGAAGTCTCTTCGGGAACGAGAGGCGAAGGACCCTGACACCGTCGCCCCGTACCACCAGCAGGCTGAACTGCTTCTTGTGGTTCAACCCCTTGGATCTCCTCCGGGTTAGCGGGCGCCCCAGATCCTGCGCGGTTTCTAACATTGGCTTGCCGAGACTGTCAACCGGCTCAACGGTGGCCGCGGCGTTCGTTTCCCGCGTACTCATGCCATCGCCTCAAGGGCAAACGATATGCCGACCCATGGAACGAATGGAATCAATGAGTTACGAACATCGACGCTGCCATCACGGCACGGTTGCGCCACGTGGGCGCCAGGGGCACGACAGAGCCGCTTCGACGCATCGCCGTCCACGTGTGATGTAACTCCCCGTCAGACCTGGATTTATTGACACTCCACGCACGGCCTCGGTATCATCACGGGACAACACCGCGAGGGGCTCATGGACGAGTTCTACCGGATCAAGCGACTTCCACCGTACGTCTTCGCGATCGTCAACGACCTCAAGAGCAAGGCGCGCGCGCGCGGCGAGGACATCATCGATCTCGGCATGGGCAATCCCGACATGCCGACGCCGAAGCACATCGTGGCCAAGCTCGTCGAGGCCGCGCAGAATCCGAAGAACCACCGATACTCGGCGTCGCGCGGGATCACGCGGCTGCGCGTGGCGATGACCAAGTGGTACAAGGACCGCTACGGCGTTCATCTCGACGCCGACAGCGAGGTCATCGCCACCCTCGGCGCCAAGGAGGGTCTGGCCCACCTCGCGCTGGCCGTGCTCCAGCCCGGCGACGGCGCGCTGGTGCCGAATCCCACCTATCCGATCCACGCCTATTCGGTGGTGATCGCCGACGGTGATCTGCGCTCGGTCCCGCTCACGCCGGACGGCGACTTCTTCACGCGGCTCGAGGAGACGGCGAAGCTGGCCTGGCCGAAGGCGAAGCTCTTGATCCTCTCCTTCCCGCACAACCCGACGACCATGTGCGTGGACCGCGCGTTCTTCGAAAAGGTGGTGGCCTTCGCGCGCGAGCACCGGCTCATGGTCGTCCACGACTTCGCCTACGCCGACTTCACGTTCGACGGCTATCAGCCGCCGTCGTTCCTCGAGGTGCCGGGCGCCAAGGACGTCGGCGTCGAGATCTTCTCGACCTCGAAGTCCTACAACATGCCGGGCTGGCGGCTCGGCTTCGTCTGCGGCAACGCGAAGATGGTGCACGCGCTGGCCCGCATCAAGTCCTACCTCGACTACGGGGCCTTCCAGCCCATCCAGATCGCCGGCATCGTGGCGCTGGAAGGCGATCCGACCGTCGTGCGCGACATCGTGGAGGTTCACCGCAAGCGCCGCGACGTGCTGGTGGACGGGCTCAACAAGCTCGGCTGGACGGTGGAGAAGCCGAAGGGCACCATGTTCGTGTGGGCGCCGATCCCCGAGGCCTTCCGCGGCATCGGCTCGCTCGAGTTCTCGAAGCTCCTCATCCAGGAATCCAAGGTTGCGGTGTCTCCGGGCATCGGCTTCGGTGAGTACGGCGAAGGCTTCGTGCGGTTCGCGCTGGTGGAAAACGAGCAGCGCATCCGTCAGGCGCTGCGTGGCCTGAAGCGGCTCGGGCGCTGATCGTACCGCCGTGAAGGACGTCCGCATCGGATTGCTCGGCCTCGGCACGGTGGGGGCCGGGGTCGTGAAGCTACTGGAGTCGGAGCGGGCGATGCTCGAGGAGCGCGCCGGCTGCCGTCTCGACCTCGCCGCCGTCGCCGACCTCGACGTCACGCGCCCCCGCGAGGGCCTCGATCTGGCCCGCCTGCCCATGACGACCGACGCCACTCGCGTGCTCGGCGATCGCAGCGTGGACATCGTCGTCGAGCTGGTCGGCGGTCTGGAGCCGGCGCGCTCGTTCATCCTGAAGGCCCTCGGCGGCGGCAAGCACGTGGTCACCGCCAACAAGGCGCTGCTCGCCCACCACGGCGCCGAGATCTACGACGAGGCGCGGCGCCGCGGCGTCATGCTCGGCTTCGAAGCGTCCGTGGCCGGCGGCATTCCGCTGATCCGCGCCGTCAAGGAAGGGCTCGTCGCCAACCGCGTCCTGTCCGTCTTCGGCATCGTCAACGGGACCTGCAACTACATCCTGTCGAAGATGAGCGGGGAAGGCCTGGATTTCGGGGTCGTCCTGAAGGAAGCCCAGGCTCACGGGTACGCCGAGGCGGATCCGACCCTCGACATCGAGGGCATGGACTCCGCCCACAAGCTGCAGATCCTGGTCACGCTCGCCTTCCGCACGCTCGTGGACCTGAAGGACATCCACACCGAGGGCATCAGGCGCGTGACCCAGCAGGACATCGCCTACGCGCGCGAGCTCGGCTACCGGGTGAAGCTCCTCGCCATCGCCAAGGCGACTGATTCCGCCGGCGCCTTCGGCGCCGGTGGCGCCGGCGTCGAGGCACGCGTCCATCCGACGATGATTCCGGCCGACTCGCCGCTGGCGGCGGTCTCCGGCGTCTTCAACGGCGTCTTCATCACCGGCCACGCGGTCGGTGACCTGATGTTCTACGGCCGCGGCGCCGGCCAGCTCCCGACGGCATCGGCGGTGTGGTCGGACATCGTCGAGATCGCGCGGCGCATCGCCCACGGCGTGCCGGCGCTCGCCCTCGACCTGCCCTCGACGGCGCCCGGCGCCGTCCCGCTCCGGCCGATGGACTCGATCCGCTCGTGCTACTACCTGCGCGTGATGGCCCAGGATCGTCCCGGCGTGCTGTCGCGCGTGGCCGGCATCCTCGGCGAGAACAACATCTCCATCGCGTCGGTGCTCCAGAAAGAGCGCGCCGCCAAGGAGGCGGTGCCCGTCGTGATGATGACCCACGAGGCCCAGGAGAAGGACATGCGGGCCGCGCTGGCCGCCATCGACCGCCTGCGCGTCGTGGCCACGCCGACCACGATGATCCGTGTGGAGGGTGGGCCGGCGTGAAGGCCTGGCCGGGCGTGATCGAGCAATACCGCGAGTTCCTGGCGGTGAGCGACAAGACGCCGATCGTCACGCTCCGCGAGGGCAACACGCCGCTGGTGCCGGCGCCGCGACTGGCCGAGGCGACCGATCCCGGGCTCTCGATCTACCTCAAGTGCGAGGGATTCAATCCCACGGGCTCGTTCAAGGACCGCGGGATGACGATGGCCATGTCCAAGGCGCTCGAGGCCGGCTCGCGGGCGGTCATCTGCGCCTCGACGGGCAACACGTCGGCCTCGGCCGCCGCGTACGCCGCCCGGGCCGGACTGAAAGCGTTCGTAATGGTGCCCAAGGGCGCCATCGCTCTCGGCAAGCTCTCGCAGGCCGCGATCCACGGCGCCAAGGTGCTGATGGTCGACGGCAACTTCGATCAGGCGCTCTCGATCGTCCGTCAGATCTCCGAGACCCACCCGGTGACGCTGGTGAACTCGGTGAATCCGTTCCGGCTGGAAGGTCAGAAGACGGGCGCGTTCGAGGTGGTGGATCAGCTCGGGCGCGCGCCCGACTATCACCTGATCCCCGTCGGCAACGCCGGCAACATCACGGCCTACTGGCGCGGGTATCGCGAATATCACCGCGCCGGTCGCATGTCGGAGCTGCCGCGCATGGTCGGCTTCCAGGCCGCGGGCGCGGCGCCGATCTACGAGAATCGCGTCATCGAGGAGCCGCGCACGGTGGCCACCGCGATCAAGATCGGCAATCCAGCGAGCTGGGGCTCCGCGCTCGAGGCCCTGAAGGATTCCAAGGGCTGGATCGACGTCGTGACCGACGAGGAGATCCTGCACGCCTATCGTCTCCTCGCCCGCGAGGAAGGCATCTTCATGGAGCCGGCCTCGGCGGCCACGGTGGCCGGCCTGATCAAGAGCGTGAAGGCGGGTCGCGTCGAGCCGGGCAGTACGCTCGTGCTGACGCTCACCGGGCACGGCCTCAAGGATCCCGACACCGCGCTCGAGTCGGCGTCGCGGCCCACCACCGTGCCACCGGCCATCGACGCCGTGCTCGCCCAGTTGGGACTCTGATCCTCCGGTCTCCTCGCGGTTGAGCCGTCTCCGGCTCGCGCTCGGCGTCGCGATCAGCGTGGCGCTCTTCGCCTACCTGCTGACGACGGTGGATCTCGGCCAGGTGGCCGAACGCTTGCGCCACACGCACCTGGGCTGGACGTTCGCCAGCGTCCTGCTCGCGCCGATCGGCCTCTGGGTTCGTGCCCGAAGGTGGCGCTACCTGTTCGCGCCCGGCGACCAGCCGCCGGGGCTGGTGCCCGCGGTCATGATCGGCTACATGGCCAACAACATCCTGCCGCTGCGCGCCGGCGAGCTCGTGCGCATCTACGTCGTCTCTCGCCGGTGGGGGCGCGGATTCTGGGCGGTCCTCGGCACCCTGGTCGTCGAGCGTGTGCTGGACAGCCTCGCCATCGTCGGCATCCTGGCGGCTCTCGTCTTCCTCATTCCGGTACCGAAGATCTTCGCGTACACCGCGGGGACGATGCTGGCGATCGACGTCGTGGCGGTGGCCGCGCTCGTTGCGCTGGCCGTGTCGCCGGATGGCGTCGGCCGGCTGTTGGCACGGCTCACCAGCCGCTGGCCGGGAATCGAGCGTCGGGTGAGCCGCGTGTTCGGGGCGTTCGTGCAGGGACTCGACGGCATTCGGGCCCGCGGGCACATTCTTCCGTTACTCGCCTGGACGATCCTCGTGTGGCTCGCTCCGGCCCTGGCCGCCTGGACGATGCTTCAGGCGATGGACCTTCACCTCGGGCTGACCGCGGGTTGGACAGTGCTCGCCTTCGTCGGATTGAGCGTCAGCATCCCCTCGGCGCCCGGCTACGTGGGTGTCTTCCACTACGCCGCGGTGCTGGCGCTCGAGATCTTCGGGGTGCCGCGCCCGACCGCCGTCGGTTACGCCCTCGTCTTCCACGCCGCGCAGTTCGTACCCGTCACGCTTCTCGGGTGGGTGTTTCTGCTGCGGGAGCACGTGAGCCTGGGTGAGGCGACCCGGAGATCGGGAGCCGAGACCTCACCGGTCGCACCGGCCCGCTGAGGGCGACGGAACCGCGGCGGCCCTTCGGCGGTTTACAGGGCGCCTACTCCGGGGCGTGGCCCGTAACTCAGATCAGCTCGGGAGGCCTTGAAATCCCCAGGATCCGGAGGGCTATTCACCTCTGAGGAGCCCTCGGCTCACCGAAGGGGGTGGTTACCGTAAGTGGGGCGCCCTTAGAAGTTCCGCCATCCTGACCGCAGCCATCGAAGGAGGAAGCCAGATGAAGCGACACTGGATCAGCCCGTTCGTCACCGTATTCGGCCTGCTCGCGATCCTCGGGGCGTCGCCGGTGGCAATGGCAAAAGATAGAGATGAAAGGGTTGAGCTGAAGGCCACGTTGAGCGGCTTCGAGGAGGTCAACGCACCGGCGGGCGCCGGGGCGGTCTCTACCGGGGCGAGTGGCAGTTTCGAAGGGGAAATCAGTAGGGATGGTACTAGCATCACGTACACGCTGAGCTATACCGGCCTCGAAGGAGACGTCCGGCAAGCCCACATTCACCTGGGCCAACGAGGTGTCACCGGGGGTATCGTTGTCTTTCTGTGTCAGACTACCGTGAATCCGGATCCTACTACCCATGCACCTACGTGCCCTCAGTCTGGGACGGTGAGTGGGACTTTGACAAAAGCCAACGTGACTAACCGCGCAGACGCGCAGGGAATAGAGTCCACGGCCACGCAGGGTTCGACGGACGCCGAGTTCGCCGAGTTCGTGAGAGCAATCCGCGCTGGTGTGACCTATGCGAACGTGCACTCCGCCAATGCTGGCGGAGTTGCCACCAAGTTCAATTCGGGCGAGATTCGCGGGCAGATCAAGGCGGATGACGACTAACTGACTTTGCCTGAGAGGCCCCAGAACGGGGTGAGCCTTTCCTCGCTCACCCCGTCTTTCTCACTAAGAATTACGAGGACGGACTCAGATGAGAACTCGATGTGGAAGAGCAGTAGTGGGTCCGCTCGCGCGAGCCTACGAGAAGAGCGCCACCGAGGAGGACTAACGTTAGCCCGGCCACAGGCTCGGGAACCTTTGCGAGGCGGGCGAGGTTTTTCCTACCGCTCGCTCTCCGGACTTCACCTGACCAGCGTTACAGGGAGACGGCGTGAGCAGCCGACTGTCGACAAGGATCGTGTTCGGTTTACGCCTCGTCATAAGGAAAATCCTCGGCACCGCTGAGCGCCGCCGTACCAATGTGCCTTTGACGCTTCAGAGAGAGGGGACGCGCGATGAAAAGAAGGCGTGAGCGTCTCGCGAAGCTCGTCGTAGGGTTCGCCTGGGTTTTCGTCTTGAGCCTCATTCCTGCTGGGCGTGTGCTTGCTCAACAGTTCCCGTGTGACACCGTCCGCGATCCGTCGGTCTGTGGCGAGGTCTCCCCGCTGATCCCGATGCAGAGCACCGAGGCGGTACACATGGGTCTGGTGTGGAAGAAGGACTCGGCCACCCCGAAGATCCTGTTCCACTCTAGGTTCTCAGAATACACGCCCAACGACATGGCCGATCCCGAGATCATTGACCTGGCCATCGCTCGCGGGGCGTTCACAACCCCCGGACTCCAGTTCAACTCGTCCCTGAGGGACGTCCTCCATGGCTTCGACCCCTTCCTGGGCCTCGGGACCAACCGATCCGCCGACGACTCGTTTCAAAGGCTGACCTACGGCGGCTACCTGATGCGGCAGGGCCTGAGCCAGGCCGTGCCGACGCGCATCAGGGCAAATCGCACGATGGAAAGGCAATTACTGTTCGACATCAGCCACCCCGACGCGTTCAAGAACAGCGGCAAGTTCCATACAGCCCTGCTCGACGAGGCCGACTTCGCCCTGAACCGGCCGGCCTTCGAGGAGAACGGCTACTCGAAAGGCGTGTTCTACAACATGTACTGCAACGCACGGGTGACCTTGTCCGACGGGCGCGTCTACGTCTTCGGCGGTCACGACATGCAGAGCGACAACGGGTTGTACAAGGTCAACATCTTCGACCCGGAGATCGAAGCTTGGGTCAAGCGATCCCAGCCGTGCACGCGAGCGAACTGGCACAGGGATCCGTTCGGCCGGGAGTTGTTCGCCCGCGACCCGAACGCCCCGTTCTATGACAACTGCGATCCGAGGGACCAGCAGAGCACCCAGCCCTCTGACCCCTCCGACCAGAAGTACGCCCGCTGGTATCCCTCGGCTATTGCGCTGCCGAACGATACGGTGCTCGTCGTCGGCGGCTTCGACCAGGACAACTCCGTGGGACCCGATCCCGACCGGGTTGCCAAGGGCCGACGGAACGTGCCCCAGACGGACACGGCCTTCACCGCCAGCCGGGTAAACCAGGTCGTCCCGGAAGTGTACGACCCGAAGACCGACCGGAACATCGCGCTGGAGAACG
>WNEY01000670.1_pt1 | contig 22147 bp, 17 predicted proteins | sample 5400531 | NCBI WGS metagenome assembly WNEY01 (sample SAMN13153338, study PRJNA577476) | soil metagenome | isolation source: 200 cm saprolite under Douglas fir tree site 1 | place: USA:California | collected 2015-04-18
TCCGCTCCGTAGCAGAACGCTTATCGGCCTGTGTCCGCAAATCTGACACGGTAAGCCGCCAGGGTGGCGATGAATTTGTGATACTGCTTCCGGAAGTCACACACGCGGCAGATGCAGCCGTTAGTGCCGCAAAGATTATCACGGAGCTTAAAGGGGTGCACACCATCGGCGAACACCGTCTTCGCATTACCGTGAGTGTTGGCATAAGCACCTACCCGGACAACGGTGAAGATGCGGAGACGCTGATCAAGAATGCCGACACGGCGATGTATCACGCCAAGCAATCTGGGCGCGACAATTTCCACTTCTTCAGACCAGACATGAGTCTCCAGGCCGTCGAGCGTCAATCCCTGGAAGGCCAGTTGCGTTATGCTCTTGAACGGCAGGAGCTGTTGTTGCATTACCAGCCGAAGGTAAATCTCAAGACAGGAGCCATCACGAGTGTCGAGGCGCTCGTACGCTGGCTACATCCAGAACGTGGGCTGCTTCTTCCAGGACAATTCCTGGCCATCGCCGAGGACACCGGCATGATCGTTGCAATCGGCCAATGGGTACTAAGCGAAGCATGCAGGCAAACGCGGGAATGGCTTGATGCGGGCGTACTAGCCGTTCCCGTGGCAGTCAACATCTCGTCGCTGGAATTTCGGAGCGAACACTTTGCCCAAGACGTTCGAGTTGCCCTGAAAAATGCCTGCCTAGATCCCGGATATCTCGAACTCGAATTGACCGAAACCGTTCTGATGCGACATGCTGAGTCCACCACTCACGCGCTTGGGCAACTCAGAGCCATCGGTGTGCGCGTGGCCGTTGATGACTTTGGCACCGGCTATTCCAGCTTAAGCTATTTGACTCGATTTCCCATCGACGCCCTGAAGCTCGACCAGTCGTTCATGCACGATATCATTGCCAGTTTGGATGATGCTATAGTCGTTAGTGCGGTCATCAGCATGGGCAAGAGTCTCAGGCACAGGATCATCGCTGAGGGTGTGGAAACACTAGAGCAGTTGGCATTTCTTCAGGCCCATGGCTGCGATGAGGGACAAGGATACTATTTCAGTCGGCCCGTGGTTGCACAGCAGTTCGCGAAGTTACTTGAAACGGGCATACCGGCAACTGTTTCGAATTGATGGGCTGGTTCCTTTTCAGCAGGACTTGGCGAGGCTGTGGCAGTGACCGCAGGAGGAGGGACGCGCGGAAAATTCCTTCGGGCGAGCCAGATTATTGTAGATGTCTCTCGGCCAGCTAGAGCATTTCCATAAATAATGTAGCTTGACAAAAGGGAAGGTATGGGGCAGAGTGTGTTTATGCGAGCCATACCCATTCCGATGCGCAGGCGCATTCTGCAACTCTATGAACGGGAGAAGAGCACTCGAGAGATCGCCGAATTTCTAGGGTTTTGCGTGGCGGCGGTGCGCCGGGTGCGCCAGCAGTTCCGGCAGCGCGGCACGCTGCAGCCGCAGACCCATTTGTGTGGACGCAAAACGCTGCTCACGGAAGAACGGAAGGAACGGCTGCGTAGGTTGCTGTCCCAGCAGCCCGATGCCACTCTGGCCGAGTTGGGCGCTCGCATGGATCGTGCCTTTCGGACTTCCACGATCGATTTATGGCTGCGGCAACTGGGTTGGCGGTATAAAAAAAACTCTGTTCGCCTCCGAACAAAACCGGCCGGACGTGGCCGAAAAAAGAGCTCGCTGGCATGAACATCTGGCCGTGGAGCCTGTGAGTCGGCTGGTCTTCGTGGATGAAAGCGGGGCCCATACGAAAATGACGCGCTGGCGCGGCCGGGCCCTCGGGGGGCGAAGACTGGTGGCGCACATCCCGCAGGGACACTCTCAGACCAGCACGCTGATCTCCGGCATGCGCCTGCAGGGTCCTTGCGCCCCTTGGCTTTTGGAGGGCCCCCTGAACGGCGAGATGTTTTTGGCCTGGGTCGCACAAGGGCTGGCCCCCACCCTGCAAAAGGGTGATCTGGTAATCCTGGACAATTTGGCGACCCACAAAATCAGGGGAATCCGCGAGGCCCTGGAAGCCGCAGGCGCGCGGCTGCTCTATCTGCCGCCCTATTCCCCCGACTTCAACCCCATCGAAAAGATGTGGAGCAAGATCAAGCAACTCCTGCGCAGCCAAGCTCCTCGCACGGAAAGCGCCTTGCTCCTGGCCACGAAAACGGCCTTCGAAGCCATTTCCACCGCCGATTGCAGAAGCTATTTTTTTAGCGCCCAATACGCTATATGATTTATGGAATTGCTCTAGGGAGCCAGCTTTGGCGTCAACGAACGCGACAGCCAATCGAGGGAAACGTCGAGTCCCAGGCTAAACGCGCCGCAACTCCCATCTCAGTAAATATCGCGAGTCGTCAGCTTGAGGCACTGGCCCCAACTGCGATCTAGATAGCCTTGTCGGATAATTTTGTGATGGATTCCAATTGCTCATAAACGATGATGCAATCGCGACCGGCCTTCTTTGCTCGGTACAATGCTTCGTCAGCAACGCGTATTAAATCTTCTGAATTGACACCATGTGCGGGATAAGTAGCAATGCCCGCCGAGACTGTGATAGTGCCGAGCGTCTGGCCGCGATTATGAAGGGAAAGGTGTTTGATTGCTTCGCGAATGCTCTCTACGCATTTATGAGCTCCCTCGGTTTCCACTTCAGCGATGATGAGGGAAAATTCTTCTCCGCCATAACGGCAAGCCAGGTCTCCAGCGCGGACCCGGCTTTTAATCACTCCGGCAACCTCTTTAAGCAATATGTCTCCAACCTGGTGGCCGAACGTATCGTTAAAATGTTTGAAGTGATCCAAATCAAGCATCACCACGGAAACGTTGCGGCTTGTTCGCTTCGCTCGGTGCAATTCCCGGTTTAATGACTCCTCGAGATATCGACGGTTGTAGAGGCCTGTAAGAGGGTCACGAATTGATTGATTGCGAAGTAATTCCCGGAGTCTGAGGTTTGCCAGCGCTAATGAGACCCGCTCTGCAACTGCAATGGACCGGCGCTTAAGAGTGGCTTGTTCATATTGCAGCGCTTCAGACGAGGGGGCCAGCAGGCTTACCTTGTCTTCGACATACAGCACACCCAAAGTTTCTCCCTGAGCTACCAAGGGCACGCACAGGTAGTTCGGGGCGACGGGTGCGCGCACATGAGGACAAGGCAGGGGCGAGGCAGGACGTCCGTAAGATTTCCCACGTCGCAGCGCCCAGCAATCATCAGGATGGAACAGAGGCTCGGTTGTCGAGCAGTCGTTCCAAGTGGCGACGGATTCCACGAGATCGCGTGATGGATTGAGGATGCAAAGGGCGCCAGGCCGGAGGCCAAGAATGCCAGATAAGGCATTTTCACTCATCTTGTATGCTTCATCGACTGTCTGACAAGACTGCAACGAATCACCCAATTCGCTCAACTCCTTGTTTTCTCTGGCGAGCGCCTCTGATTCTTGCAATGCGACTTTTAACTGCTCGTCGGCTTTCTTGCGGTCGGTGATGTCACGTAAAAAGACCACCGCCCCTTGTTTTTCACCCCTGTTGTTGAGCAGTGGTCCTCCAGCAGCGAGCCCCCATCGAGGCTCTCCCCCGTTAGGGGAACGAATGCATATTTCCAATCCATTTGCGGATTCTCCCCTCAATGCGCGACTCAGCGGCAACTCTTCGGTCTTGAACATTGTTTCGCCATCGTTCTTATAAAGGCCTAATAATCGAGGATAGTTCTCGGTTAATTCTTGCGCGGGAGCGCCCGCGTTGTAGCGAACTCCGACCGGGTTCCGTAGAATGATCTTACCGGAAGTATCCGCGACGATCACTGCGTCGCTGCAGCTATCCAGAATCGACTGCAGAAGTTCCTTCTGTTCGGCAGCGGACCTTTCTGCTTGCTCACGGCGAGAGAGCTCGCGGTTGAGGGATCCAAGCGCGAGAGTCAAGAATAAGAACACGGAAACAGCCAGAAATGTATTGATCCTGGTTCCTCGCCTGTAGCTCGCTTGTGCTGCGGCGGTTCGCTGCTGCAGAGCCGCACGCTCCGCGCGGTCGAACTCGTCTATCAGCTCTGTGAATTGCGCAGACAACCTGGCGCTCTGGTCGGTAAAAGCATCTTGCTGTTTGCGGTTGTCGCCCGCTCTCTGTTGCAATTCCACGGACTCTTTTAAAAGCGATAGTCGTGCATTTATGAGTGGTTCCATTTGTGTGAGGCTGAGCTGCTGCTCAGTACCATCTGTCGCTAATTTGCGCAATGCCGCGAAATCCGCCATCGCTGATTTAGACGCCAAGCTGAAAGCATCGATCTTTTTTGAGTCTCCCCAAATGGTGTACGCTCGACGCGCAGCTGCGGCATTGGAAATATGAGAACGGAGTAGCCCACTAGCCTCAAGGATATCCCGGCTGTGAGAAACTAAATAGTCCTTGTCTTCCGTGCTGCGGCTTCCTTGATGGGAAAACCAACCTATGATTGCAAGAGTAATGAGAGCTGCAAAGAAAGCAATATTCTTTTTACTTTTCAAGCTCAAGGACACTTCCTTGCCTTCTAGTCACGCGTGTCATCAAAGGTTAGTTAGAATCGAATGGCTTATATTATTGTAAATGTCTTCTCACCATCGAAGGTGACGGAACAAGTGTTGATGTCCGATTGGATAATGGCACACGAAAGCGGATACTACGACGAGATGAATCTCTCCTTCGCTGGGAACGTTGTGTGTGAAGGGAAAGCAATTTCGGGAGTAACAATTAATTGGTGGCAGTGGAGACGCCCACCGCAAGAGAAGACTACTGCAGAATCCAGTCGCCGTGTTTCTGGACGAATCGGAACGCATACCGTGGGTAAGGCGTGTCGCACCCCTCGAACCTGACTACACGTGCTCTTCCAACGAATTTCGTCCCTCCGCTTACCAGATGCACCTCGACCATGGAATCCTTATTCAGTGGTGCCGTACAGCCACACAGGAACCCGCTTTGACTGACGTTCTCCGTAGCGCTCAATTCTTCGAATGGACCTTCATTGATATCAGTTCCGCGCAGCTTCAGCATGACTCGCAGGCGAACGCGCACTTCACTTCTCCGCTCGGGTCGAGCGGCTTGCAGCACGTTTGCCAGGCCCTCTCGCAGCGCTTCAAAGTCGATCGGTTTCTCGAAATACGCTGCGGCGCCGAGTTCCTTACAGAGTGATTTCGTTGTTGCACCAGCCTCCCCACTGACGATGATGAGAGGAATCAGCTGGGTGGAAGTCAAGGAATTGAATGTTCGGCAAAGCTCGAAGCCCGAATACTTCGGCATTCTTAGATCGAGCAAGATGGCATTGGGTTTGTTTTGCATGGCCAGGGCAAGGGCCTGTTCCGCGTTTCCTGTATCTATGATTTCGTACCGGTCTTGGAGATTTATTCGCAGAAGACGCCGCATGGCGTTCTCATCATCGACGATCAGTAATTTCTCCATGTTGGGATTTCCACGCATATGCTCAATCAGACGTCGGGGCCGGCCACCACCGGGGCATCCGTGCCCGCCAAGCTGTCTCTTTCCCTCGTCTCTCCGCTCGCGTCCAAAAGCTCACGCACTTTGCGCAGCAGCGTTTCCTCTGTGAAGGGTTTGTGGAGTAAGTGGACGCCCTCCTCGAGGACCCCGTGGCCGGCGATAAAGCTGTCCGTGTAACCGGACATATAAAGAACCTTCATCGCAGGATGACGCGGAGCAAGGCGTTCTGCCAGTACTCGCCCGTTTATCCCGGGCATCACCACGTCCGTGACCAGCAGATGAATGGGGCCGGGGTTCTGCGCGGCCACCTGCTGGGCTTCAGACCCATCCGCTGCCGTCAAAACCATGTACCCGTTGTCTCTCAGAAACATATGCGCTAGTTTGCGCAGAGGTTCTGCATCTTCAACCAACAAGATGGTCTCACCTCCACGTACGGCTAGCGGCCCCTGGCTGCTCTCGATCTTGGTTATGACGGGCTGTTGGATGCGCGGCAAGTAAATCTTGAATAAAGCTCCCTTTCCCATGTCGGATTCTACGGTGATGTAGCCGCTGCTCTGTTTCACCACCCCATATACGGTGGCGAGACCCAGTCCCGTCCCTTTGTCTCGTTCCTTGGTTGTGTAAAACGGTTCGAAAATTTGCGCCTGCGTTTCCGGGTCCATTCCTATGCCGGTATCCTTGACTGCTAGCATTATGTACTGGCCTGAAATGGAACCCGGATGTTCATGCACAAAAGCAGCATCCAGTTCTGCATTGGCTGTCTGGATTGTCAATTTGCCACCATCCGGCATGGCATCACGTGCGTTGACAGCCAGATTCATCACCACCTGTTCGATTTGCCCGGGGTCCGCTTTGACCTGGCCGATGGCAGGGTCAAGGATCAAATTCAGCTGAATGTCTTCTCCAATCAAACGTGGCAGCATCTTTTCCATATCGGACACAAGCGTGTTCAGGTTCAAAATGGCGGGTTCCAGAACTTGTTGACGGCTGAAGGCCAGAAGCTGCCTAGTCAATGACACAGCGCGCTGACTGGCTTTCTCAATTTCTCCAGCGTACTCATATGAGGATTGCCCGGGAACTAGATTTCGTTTCATCACCTGGATGTAACCGAGGATGACCCCAAGGAGATTGTTGAAATCGTGGGCGATTCCTCCGGACAGCCGGCCCACCGCCTCCATCTTTTGTGCCATGCGGAGCTGCCGTTCCAGTACTCGGCGGTCTGTCACGTCTTCTGCAAAGACCTCAATGTACGTGCTGCTCTCGTCCTTAACAGGCCACCCGCTACACCGCACTGTGATGAATGCACCATCTTTCCTCCTCCATTCGACTTCAACGTCCTTTATATGTTGGCCTCTTTGAAACATTTCACTCATTTTCTGTTGTTCGGTGGGATGGCGATATATGCCACTTACGAGGTTTACCGAAAGCAATTCGTCCTGCGACTCATAACCCAGCATCTTTTCGAGGGCTGGATTAACCATGAGGAGTTGCCCGGTCAAATTCGCCTTGAAAATACCGTACGGCGCATCTCCGACCACAGAGCGAAAGCTCGCTTCCGATCGCCGGAGCGCCTCCACCGCGCGCCTCCGTTCTGTGACGTCGCGATTAACAATGACTATTTTTTCGGGTTCACCTTTGGAATTACGGATCACGCTCGCTGTGGATTCCAGCACACGCCATGTCCCGTCCTTGTGGCGGAAGCGATACTCCATCGGCCGGCCCACGCCCGTGCGCCGGGCTTCCTCAGCGGCCTCTTTCACGAGTTCTCTGTCTTCGGGGTGGATCTGTTCGAAAGAAGATGAGCTTCTTAATTCCTCCGGTGAGTATCCAAGAACCTTCTCGTAGGAGAGACTGTTGTAAATGCGGTTGCCGTGGATATCGACAACCGCAATCAAGTCGGCTGCATTTTCGCTGATGAGCCTGAATAGCTCTTCCCGCTGAACCAAATTGCGGCGAATCCTGTGAATCTGTAATTGCTGATACAGAGTGTAAATGTCGAATATTAGAACGAGTCCGACCAGACCCCTCACGACTTGCTGCAAAAAAAGAAACCTAGATTGGTCGTTTTCGCTTCCTCCCAAACCTGGCAGTAGAAAGGAAGCGAGTCCAGCGGTCAGCAGCAGTGTGACTGAAACCGCTGCAGACCACAGCCACCACTCGCGCCTCTCCATCTTGCGCAAATTTGTCGAGAGGGGCTCGGGTGACTTGATGCTCCCGACAGGGGCACCCTCGGCGCTTGCGAGCCTCATTGACGATCACCGACCAAAGTGTGCCTCTTGCTCCGGCACAAGCTTATGAGCGCGCCACCCATCGCTACATCTATCTGCACGGAAAAGGGTCCTCGTAAGCTGCCTGTGGAATTCCTAGCTGATTCCAACAATGTTACCTCCATTCATTCCCCATGAGGCCCGGCAAATTAAACAGAATCGCCTGACTTTTCGAGGGAAATGCCAGCGAAAGCCGCGCTGAGGTGGATCGCTGAGTTTTGCTCCCGAACGGCTTCCCAGGTTTTGTTCGGAAGATTCAGGAATACGCCGGCCACCTGGGAATCAAAATGAATTCCCGCCTTGCGCTCAATTTCATACCGCGCGTCCTGGTAGGGGAGAGCTGAACGATACGGACGGTCCGACGTCATGGCATCAACAGTGTCCGCCACCGCAAAGATTCTCGCGGTTAGCGGGATCTCAGCCCCTTTTAAGCCTCGCGGGTAACCACTGCCATCCCAGCGCTCGTGGTGGGCGAGGATGATTTCCGCGGCGTCAGCGAGGAAAGGGATACGTCCGACCAGGTTGTATCCGATCCGTACATGGTCCTGCATGATCTTTCGTTCTTCTTCGGTAAGAGCCCCGGGTTTCAACAGAATTGCGTCTGGGATCGCCAGTTTCCCGATATCATGCAGCCAAGCCCCCATCGCAAGGCACTTGAGTTGCTCTGGCGTGCCGTGCATCTCATTCAGTAGCTTGATCGCGAACAGGGCTACGCGGCGGGAGTGCCCCGCTGTTTGTCCATCGCGTAGGTCGATGGCCGCACCGAGCGCGTCCAAGGTGTCCGCATAGCTCCGCTCCACCTGCCCAAGAGCGTTTTGCAGCTCGACTGTTCGTTTGCAGACCATTTTTTCGAGACTCTGGCGATAATTATCCACCTCTTGTTCCAGCCACCTTTTGTGGAACGCGCGCTGGAGGCCCAACATGAGTACATCGATCTGCAAAGGCTTAATGAGGTAATCATCAGCTCCCTGTTGCATAGCTTGTACTCCGATTCGAACATCATCTAATCCTGTGGCCATCAAGAAGACCAAGTGGGGGTAGTGTCGCCGGACCTCCCTCAGCAGCCCCAGACCAGAGATCCCGGGCATATTTAGGTCAGCGATGACTGCATCGATGGGTGCTCTTTGGAGGAGGCTGAGTGCCTCTATGGCACTCGGAACTGTTTTGCATGACATGCCGGCCTGTTCGACCATTACCGCCAGTACATTCCGATGGGCGAGCTCATCGTCCACAATCAATAATCGAGCACATCGGGCCTTAGTCAGCAACGTTGTATCAACACCAGAGTTGCTGTATGAATCTGACGTTACCGTCTCGAATGAGAAGTTCATAAGATCTATCTCGCCAGTTCTTAAAATGCTTGGATAAAACTGGATATAAACCATACAAAAAAACAGCAGTCGCCAATCGGTAAATGCGACGAGGCACCTTCTTACACAAAATGGGCCACGTTGCTTGAGTTTCGGCAATCAGCAAGCAAAGCAAATACATTTCTTAAATAGGAGTGATCATGACCACCGAAATGGAACAGGAAGTTTCGATTTCGGGCCCGGCACCCCAACGAGAATCCAAGCCCCACATAGGATGGGGGGAGTCTCATCAGAGTGGTTTGTGCGCAAACCCAAGATGCAGAAAGGATCCCAACGGAACTCATGGCCCCTTAAGAGTCCACAGGCAAAGGATGGTTGCCCCTACTGTAGGGTGGTTGTCTGTCGCCGGAGCCGGCCCTACTCCAAAGGGCCCCAAATTAATCCGGATCACGAAGTTCTCCGCCTTCGCCGTGGTCGCCGGCCCCCGCGGGATTGAACTGGGGGCAGGACTCAAGCTGAGCGCGGAGTTCTTCAGGTCTATTTTTTGAGATTATCATCGTAGAAGACCAACTTCCCGCCATCTAGCACGGCTGACCATTCACCTTCTTTTTCAATCGTTACGCGGAAACCATGCTCCGCAGAAATAAACGATTTGCAGGTCCATGTATGCAACTTCAGCTTGTGGCAGGCGTCCATATCGACGCCCACTTTTGCCGCGAATTGTGACACGGTTTCGCCGATGACGTGTTTCGAGGGAGCTTGGGCATAGGCGGAAACCGCGAACTCGAAACACAAGAACAGCAAAACCCCATTGCGCTTCATTGTAGATTTCTTATTTTTTTTCATGGAATTGGACTCCTCTCGCCATTTTTAAGCATGACGCTGGACGGGACAATTTCGAGCCGGACCAAGGGTGTTGATGCTTACATCATTCCGAGATAGATCGCCGCCGTACCTGCGCTGCTGACGATGGAAGGCGCCGTGCGATAAATAACGGATTTCGTGGCACTGTTTGGAACGTACAGAATGTCATCGGGTTGGAGCTGAGAATCGGCCACCGAACCCTTCAGGATTTTGTTCAAGGCGATCGTGGTATCTGTGTATCCGTTAGCCGTCTTTCGCATCAGCCTGGTGTTGGAGAGCGAGGCGGTGCGAGTGCTTCCTCCCGCGAGAGCCAATGCCTGCAGGATCGTCAAATGGCCATCGTCATGCATCAGGAAACCGCCGGCACGGTCCACGTCGCCGAGCACGTAAATGATTCCTGCGCGCGGGATGATCACCTTGTCTCCCGGCTGCAATTCCACGTCGGCAGAAAGCGAAGTCTTCGCGTCCCGCGTCACGCGGACTGCAAGGACCGATCCGTCGGCGTGCCGCTTAATGGTTGCTTGAGAATCCGCGTACGGCGTCGTGCCGCCAGCGAGCGAAAGGACATCCAGCAAGGTGCGGCTGCCGAGAACTTGGTAGACTCCCGGATTCTTCACTTCGCCCAGAACCGAAACACCCTGCGTTCCGTATTCGCGGATCATCAAGGAAAGGTGCGGGTCCAGAACGAAGTTGCCCTCCTGAAACTTGTGGGCAATCAACGTCTGTGCCTGGGCAGTGGTCAGCCCCGCTAGATGTATGCTGCCAATCAAGCTTATACTCGCATCGCCTTGATCAGTTACGCGGACATCCTGGCCCAATTCCTGGACGTTGAACACTTTCATCTCGAGGAGATCACCTGGTCCGATGCGTAACTGAGGCTCTACCATCGCGGCGGACGACACCACCGCGTGACCGGCGCCAGTTCCGTTCATGGGATAACCAGTATCCGCGGCCACCTGGACTGTTTTGGCATCTTGCCCGAAAAGCGGAGTTCGCCCGAGGCCCGATGCAATGAACAAAATCGAAACACTGTAGATAAATTTCGTCTTAATGGATTTCATGATTGATCTCCGTCCTTTGTCTGAATTCTTAATTCGCTTCCGGGGTATAGTAGCCGCGCCCGTTTTCGGGGTTGGATTCGTAGCCGAGGTAGAGGTTGTATTCCGCTGAGTTCACATCGAACGCGTTGAGAATCACGCCGGCGACACGAGTCCTTGTTTGACGGAACATGTTCCGCGCGCGCGCCAGGGACTGCCGTGTCGTTACGCCGGCGCGAGCCACGAGGACCACTACGTCGCAATGCGGAGCCAGAACGAGCGCATCGGCAACCGATAACACTGGCGGTGTGTCGATGAAGACGTAGTCGTATTGCGTCCTCCATTGTTTGACAAGGTCCCCGAATTGCATGGAGCCGAGCAGTTCCGACGGGTAAGTCGTCTTGGGACCAGCCGGTACCACTGACAACATGGGTAGAGAACGCAGCTTCACGGGAACTTCCTGACATTCAGTTCCCGCAATGAGGGAGCTCAATCCACGGGTGCCCTCGAGGCCCAACTCGGTACGCAACTTCGCGCGGCGCATGTCGGCCTCGACGAGCAATACCCGGGAACCCTGTTGCGCCATGGCACCCGCGCAGTTGATGCTCGTAGTTGTTTTTCCTTCCTCCGGCATTGCACTGGTCACCAAGATCACTGAACACTCCCTGCTTCGTGTGACCTGCATGATTGAGGTTCGAATACTTCGATAGGCTTCCGCTACTTGCGATTGCGGCGTGGCAACGACGGTCAGTGCGGCGCTTCGGGGCGCGAGGCCAAGCTCTTTCGAATCGGCGGCTCTCAGCGTCTTGGTCCGCACTTTCCAGCGCGGCACGAAACCGAGCGCCGGAACCCCGGCCACTTCTTCCGCCTCGTCGGGCGAGCCGATCGTCTGGTCGAAGTTCTCCATCACGAACGCCCCGATCACTCCGACTAGCAGTCCTCCAAGCAATCCCACTCCGATGTTGAGCCAAATGATCGGTCGGGCAGGACGATCAGCCGGCCGCCCCGGGTCAACGATCAAAATGTTGCTCGAACGCAACCCGGCGAGCACGCCGGCCTCCTTCAGTTTTTTCATCATCCCGTCGTAGAGTTCGCGGTTCGATTCCGATTCGTGTTTCAGGATCGTGTACTGCACGGACGCGTCGTTCAGCTTGATGGCTTCCTCTTTGGCCTGGGTGAACGATGAGCGCACCGCGTTTTCCGTTTCCACTGCTGTCCGGTAGTCGTTTTCGGCGCGTGCTGCCAGGTTGCCGAGTTCGGTTTGAATCGTGTGGTCCATGTCGTCGAGCTGGCTCTTCAGCTGAATGACTCGGGGATACGCCGCTCCGAACGTGGTGAGTGCCTGCGCGTATTCCAGCTTGAGTTGGCTCTGACGCGCGCGCAGGCTTTCGATCAAGGAAAGCGTGTTCGGCATGGCGGCGGACCCGGTCGAAATCGAGGCGCCCACCAGGCCGGAGATCAACTCCGGGTTGCCGTTCTTCGCCAATTGCCAGACCGTTTGCGCGAGCATCCGCTTCGACTCGGCCGAAAGCAGTTCCTGGTTCAATGATTCCAGGCGGCTCATGACGATGTTATGTGATTCGTCTTGCCCGACCATGCCCGTCTGTTTCTGGTAGTTGACGAGGTTTTCTTCGGACTCTTCCACGTTGGCCTTGAGATCCTTCAATTGTTTCGACAGCCAATCGGAGGCGCGCAGCGTCGCGGAGAGGCGCGTCTCGAAGTACTGCTCCATGTAGTCATCTACGAGTTGGTTGGCAACCTGTGAGGCGATCTTCGGGTCAGGGCTGAGGAAGTCGATAGTGATCATGCGCGTGCCGGACACGGGTTCCACGCGCAGGTTCTTGTGAAACGCCCGCAGGACGTTGGCCCGGCGGTGGTCCGCCTTCTCCAGTGGCAATCCCGATTCATCTGAATAATGCCGGAAATAGTCCATGAACGACTGGCGGCTGGTATATTCGGCCCTCTTGTCGAGGTTCAGTTCCTTGACTAATTGCAATGCGAGCGTATCGCTCTGCAATGCGCCGATCTGCGTTTGCTGCGTGACGTAGTAATCCGGCGCGCTGGCATCACCGAGCATCGTCCGCGTGTCACCGACGTCCAGAATGTCGTTCTCCGAACGGTTGAATTCGATCGTGGAAGTAGACCGATACTTGGGCGTGATCGAGAAGGTGTATAGCAACGCCAGGGCGAAGAGGCCGCACGTTGCCATGGCTATGACCCACCGGCGCTTTCGCAAAATCCGCCAGATCTCAATCAGGGAAACACTTTCCTCTTGCTGTGCCGACGGCATCACTCGGAATATTTTTTCATCCGCTCGCTTTGCCAGGGGTTCGTTCTGATTCGCCTCTCCCCACGGAATCATCTTGTCGCTCATTGTCTTTATTCCTCTTTCTTTGGATAGAAATCCTTACAGGTTGCGAACTTTTCAGGGTTGGTACCGGAATTTGGTAATCGACTGTGGCGTCTTTGCTATCGAGCCAGAGCTTGCCCGAGCGCCCGTTGAACGGCCCACCGCGCTGCAGTGGGCTCGAGGTATGGGTCGTAGGGCAGAGGACGTACAGGCAAACCATCAGGCCGCGGCTGGCTCCGAGCGATCCACGTGTAGCGGTCACTGAGTCCCCACGTCAGTATGGCCTTGAGTGCTTTGCACTTCAGGACGAATGACAAGTATTTGTAGTATTGCTCAGCGACAATGCGGTCTCGCACTCCCATGTTCGCAGGCAGATTTTTGTCTCGCACGTCCAATTCACTGACGATAATCGCGAGCCCCAGGTCCGCAACTTCCTGAAGGAAGCGCTGGTAATTGGGGCCGGTCACGTATGCTTCAGCGAAGATGTGAGACTGAATCCCCAGCCCGTGAATCGGTACACCCCTCTTCTTCAGGTTGGTGAGCATTATGAGGACCGCGTGGCGCTTCCTTTCGGACGCGTCGTTTTCCGGCTCGAGCCAGTTCTCGTTATAGAAGAGGGTGGCGGCGGGGTCTGCTTCGTGCGCCGCATGAAATGCAGCCTCGATATATTCCGGGCCGATGAACTGCAGCCAGGGCGTCGATTTGAGGCCATCGGGACGGCCGTCCTCAATGCGGAATGCTTCGTTGACGACGTCCCAGGAGTGCATCTTGCCCGCGTAATGGCGCACGACGGTCGAAATGTGGTCGAGCAGGATGGACTTCGCGTTCCGCGCATTCACCGTGCTTTCGAACCAGGATGGCAGCGCTGCTTCCCACACTAGAGTGTGGCCACGGTACAGCATCTTGTTCGATTTCGTATATTCGTAAAGCCAGTCACCGCCTTTGAAGTCAAATTCATCCGGCCCTGGCCGAAGGGCCTCCCATTTCAATTCGAGTTCCGGAACCAGAATTCCGCATTGCTGTGCAACGAGGCGTGAAAAAAGCGAATCGCTGTACAGGTTCTTTTTGGGGACGGCGGCGCCGAAGATCAGTCCCCGGGAAGCGGCCACCTCGCGGAGAGCCATCAGCTCTTCTTTCCTGCCGGCATCCAGTGGTGCACCCACCGCAGCAAGCCTAGTCCTCGGCGCCACGGCTGCTGCGCCGCCAAGCGTGACGGCGAATTTCAATAAATCTCGACGATTCATGTCCTTCCCTCTGCCTTGTCTTGCCCACCGCGCGAAACTTCTCTCCGGCTGACCGCCTGCCTCAAAACGATGCTCAGGAATTGCGCATTTCCAATCAGATAACGCTTCCAAAGTCTTCGCGGCTCGAGCGCCACGCGGAACAGCCACTCGAGCCCGGCTTGCTGTACCCAGAGCGGCGCGCGGCGCGTCATCCCGCCGACCATTTCGAACGAGCCGCCAATCCCGATCGAAAGCGGAACGCCCAGGTTTCGTCCGTGCTCGTAAATCCAGTACTCTTGCTTGGGCGCTCCCAAAGCCACGAACAGAATGTGCGGCCTCGCGTCGAGGACCGCGCGTGCAACATCGCCGAGTCCCATTTCATCGCGGTGAAATCCAAAAGGAGGACAGCACGTCCCAGCTACGATCAATCCGGGGTAAACCAACTTGAGCTTTGCCGCTGCCTGTTCGGCAGCTCCGCGCCGTCCTCCTAAGAGGAACACACGCAATCCAGATTCCGCGGCTCTGCCGCACAAGCCCTGGAAGAGATCAACTCCGGTCACGCGTTCCTTCAGAGGCTCGCCGAGAAGTTTGGAGGCATAGACCAGTGATATTCCGTCCGGTACGACCATGGCCGCCTCGGAAAAGATTTTTCGCAAGTACAAATCACTTTCGAGCAAGACTAGGTGTTGGGCGTTAGGCGTGACGACATACCCTCTCCCCGATGGGGCCTCGGCTAAGTCCACAAGCCGGTCCAGAGCCTCTTCGTAAGTGACCATGTCCACATGCGAATGGCCGATCCGAACGCGAGCCGGTTTTGGCCTTTCTTGAATCAGGATTGCTTGTGAAGTTGGCATGGAGTGTGCGCTTGGAAAATCCAAGCGATCAAATATTCGCCGTGGCGTATGTCGCGGGCATTCTCGACGGCCAGAGCAAGTCGGACACTTTCTGGAACTCCGCGGGCGATTCCCCCACTCGAATCATCGTGTTTTTCCGAACCGGATACGAACAGCGGTTGAGAAAACGGCCTGGCGAAGTTTTTGCCGCAACCACCATGTGCATGGCGGCTTGGCGGTACTGCCGATTGCTCATGCAGATCGCCGCCTTCCACATCCTTTCGCGATACTGTAGCTTGCGTTCATCGAGGATGGAGTCAAGGATCGGCCGCACCTCGGCATAGGTCATCGCCGGCCGGTCCCACAGCTGCGAGAGCAGCAAATACTGCACAAAGAGCGAATTGCGCGCCACGTCGCGCAGGTTGTTGATACAGATGCTCGTATTGTTCAGGCGATAAGCCACGGTGACATCCGGGATGAACACGACGTCGTGACGGAGCGCCATTCGCCACCAGAGGTCGAGGTCTTCAATCTTGTAGTCGAAGCGATATCCGCCGGCGTCGAGTGTCTTGCGCGCGTTCAACACGACGCTCGAATGGCAAATCGAGAGCAGGTAGCCGCGAAGAGTCTGTTCCCGAAGCTGCGAAGGGTTTCCCTCAGAAGTTCGCACGAGCGAAACTGAATTCGCGTGATCGTGATGCTTTGCGCGCGAGTAAAACATCCCTGCGTCGGGCCACTGCTCGATTGCTTCAGCGACTCGCGCCAGGCGATGCGGCAACGCGATGTCGTCGGCGTCGAGCCGGACTAGCCACGGTGTGCGGCACTCCTCCAGCATCCGGTTGAGCGTCGTTGTGAGTCCTTGATTTTGCTGTGAAATCAATCGAAGGCGCTGGTCGCGCAGTGATAGCAGGTATTCGCGGGTGTCGTCTTTCGATCCGTCGTCGATCACCAGGATCTCGAAATCGCCATAGGTCTGGCTCTGCACGCTCTCCACAGTTTCGGCAAGATATGGCATTCCGTTGTGGACCGGTATTCCGATTGTCAGTTTTGGCTTCATCTCGATTTATCGCGAGAGAGAAACTTGCCGCTGAGCCCATTGGCGCAAGTTCCGCGGCATGAACCAGAACCCGGCATAACGCACCACATCACCAATCCGAAGCGAACCGCAGGTTGCCGCCTCCATCAACAGCGGGAAAAAAAGCGGCCAGGCGTCCTCCGCGGCAGCCTGCCAGGCGACGTGACAGGTCAGAAAGCTGGCATAGGCTCGCTTGGAAATAAACGGCCTCATCCGGCGAATCCACTCCAGGGAAAACCGCCAGTCTGTTCTGCGGCTGGTGGAGTTTTCACTCTGCATGTTGCAAACGACCAATGCTTCCGGGCAAAACATGACGCGTACTTCCGGCTCCCGGATCGCACGCAGGACCCAGTCCCAATCCTGATGCCTCTTCAAACCGCTGGTAAATGGGACACGCTTGAGCAACGACCGCCGGGCCAGAATCGTCGGAGTGGCGATGAATCCTTCCGTTCTCTCGACACCACTTCGAACGAGCAGGTAGTCGGAAATGGGTTCGTCCGCGCCCGGCAAACGCACGGGCCAGCTATGTTCAACCGTGTTTGTGCGCGCGGCGAACCTGCACGAAACGATAGGCTCGGCGCAGCCCGAACTTGCGGCCAGGGCCAACTGGCTTTCGATCTTGCCGGGGAGCCACTCGTCGTCATCGTCGAGAAAGGCAATCCATTCTCCCCTTGCTTCTTCGACCCCTGCGTTCCGGGCGCTCGCGCCTCCACCAGGCTGCGGGAGTGTCACGACGCGAAGCCGCTGATCGCGCACCTTCGAAAGAGCGGATGTCGTCTTGGCATCAGGACCATCGACAACGACGATGACTTCGATGTTCGAATACGTTTGGCTCAATGCCGTTCGGACCGCGCGCACAGCAAGCGCGGCGCGCTCGCGCGATGGAATCACTGCGCTGACCATAGGTGAATTTTTCATTTTTGTTGGGCCGCAAATCCTAGCCATGGTTGCCGCGCCGCAACCAATTGTTCATACATCTGCTCGAGTGCGGAGGATTGTTTCGCAAGATCGAAATGGCGGACCACGCGTTCACGTCCCGCGCCGCTGAATCGCTTCCACAATTCCGGGGAACTCAGCAGGAAGTCGATCTGCACGGAGAGACCACGCCAATCGCCCGGGGCAACGAGTAAACCAGTCCTGCCATCCGCGACCGCCTCAGGTATCCCTCCGGTTCTGAAACTCACGACGGGGACGCCCATGCTTTGGGCTTCGGCAAACACCAAACCAAAGCCTTCTGACGCGCCGGTGGAAATCTCGATGCTGGGCACGCAGAACACGCGAGCGCGATTCAGCCAGTGACGAATGATTTCCGGCGGCTGTGTTCCAAGAAATTGAACGTTGCCAATCGGCATCTCTTTGGTTATGTATTCCAGCTCACCGCGCAGCGGACCATCACCGATAATCACCAGTTCTGCGTCCGGGTGCGAATAACGGACTTCGCTCATCGCCCTCAGCAAAAATGCGCACCCCTTGTTCTCGACCAAACGCCCGACAAAGAGGACCAATTTCTTCCGGCTGACCGACGTGTCCGGGCTGAAGAATTTGGTGTCCACGCCGAGGTAATGCACGTGTGTCCGTTCTTCAGGAAAACCCTTCGCGACCACCTTACGCCGGATGAAATCGGAGACGCACAGGAAAGCGGCTCCGGTCTGCCGCAGGGAATCGCGACGCCGGACATAGAGTCGCAACATCAGCGATTCCTCCGCCAGCGCCTGATCCGAAGTCGTCGCATCGTATCCGTGAAATGTCACGACCAGGGGAACCTGCAACTTCCGGGCTACCGGCAGAATATGCGTGGCGTCCGGCCCAAAGTGTGCGTGGATCAGCGCCGGTTGCAGTGCCGCAATTTTTCGAACGGCTCCCCCGCTCGGGCGCAGCCAGGTGATCCAGCGCCTTTCGAACTTGGCTCGCGAGGGGCTCGAGGTGAGCAGAATCACGCGTTCCAGGGGCAACGGCACAGGGCCGTTTCTCCGAAGCCCGGCGTAAAATGCCTGGAATGATTCGAGCGCTTCGCCCTGCGTCCGAATGAAGCTCTCGGACGGAAAGAGCAGGTCATCCCGGTAGATAATCAAGTTCCGGCTCAAGCTCTACTCCTTCAGGAATTTGTTCGATGCTTAGTTCCATCGACGGCGAATGCGCGGAATGGACGCAGACTGTAATGGCGACGTACAGGGCCCAGTAGATGCTGTTCTGCCTCAGAATCGGGCCCTCGGTGAGGTGATACAGCAGCATGAACGCCAGATAATGGATCGGCCAATACGCTCCGGGCCCGGCATGCTGCCGCAGCAAATGCACGGCGCGCCACAGCGCGTTGAAATAACCGGCCAGGAACACGCCGAGGCCCACGACTCCGAGGTCAAGCCAAATATCCAGAAACCCGTTGTGGGAGTGCTTCGCCACCCATCCGAGGGTCAAAATCACATCGGCGGATTTGCCGCGAATCCCGCCCCAAAACCCATCGAACCCGTAACCGAGAAGAATCTGCTTTGTTATCGCGTGCCAGATCGCTTTCCAGATCTCGGTCCGGCCCGTCAACGTGGGATTGCGTCCCATGACGAGGAGCAAACTATCCGCGTTCGTAGCCGCGATGGCAGTGATCGCCACAATGGCCATGCCAAACGCAAGCGAAGTCGGAATCACAACAGTCATGCCCTTGCTCCGTATGAGCCGGTAAATTGGCGCCAAGAGGAGCATCGCGATCAGCACCAACTGCGAAGTCCTCGAGTCCGACAAGAGGAGCAGGCACGCAGCGCCGACAAAGAGGGCCCAGCGCACGGGCCAGCGCACAATCTTTTTCGCGGATAGGAACGCAACCACCGCCACGATCATGGCCCTGCCGAGCAAATTCTTCTGCGTGAAGACGCCGGTCCATGAGCCGCCGTGAATGTCGTGGTTGATGCCGTATTGCGGCATCAGCAATGCAAAGTAGAAACTGAGCACCACGATGATGCCGAACGTTTTCGCGAGAATTCGCACCTGCTCGCCAAGGTCGAAATTCGAGCCGAAGTAAACACCGAAGAGCGTCGTCCCCATTAAGACCAGACTCCGCCGCACCGTGATGGACGGATCGTTAGACCAAATGGTTGAGACGACCGCGAGGACTGAGACGGCCAGCGCCCATTTCCCCGCGAGCAAGCCGTGTACGAACCGCTTCCAGCGCAGCGCGATCAGAGCGAATGTGATCCCATAAAATCCCAATTCCATCACGAGAAGGAACTTGTTGCTCTCCGGGCGCAGCATGCTGAATTCGCTGTCGGGGAAGAGAAACCCGAGAATGCTGCCGCTCAGATAGAACAGCATCGCTACCGCAAAGTATCCTTCGAATCGTTTCAGCATAGCGTTCAGGCTAAGTCCTCAGAAATTTGAAGCCCGTGCGGCCGCCGGGCCAGAAGCACTCCGGCCACGCACCACAACGTGACCACCAGCAACCCATCGCTCGCGATGCTCGCCCACGCAGCCCCGCGCCAACCGTAGCTTGGGATAAGCGCGAAGTTCAGGGCCACGTTGAAAATGGCCACTCCGATTTGCGCGAGGGTCCTGGTACCTTGAAATCCCGAACCTGTCAGTGAATCCGAAACAAAATAGTGAAGAGTCTTCAGGAGCGGGAGCGGCGCCAGCCACCGGAGGGCTTCCGCCGCGTGGTGGAATCCTTCGCCAAGAATGAGTGGAAGCAGCGAAGCGCCTCCCATCAGGGCCACGAACGCAAGCAGGGGGTACGGCAACGTTCGAACTAGCAGGCGGCGGCCAAATTGCAGTCCAGAGTGAAGGCCATCCTTGCCGTGGCGATAAAAGCTGGGAAAAGCAGCGTTCAGCAGCGCGCGCACCGGCGTGAACGCGACGTCGATAATTCGATACGCCGCGGCATAAATGCCGGCCGCTTCGAGTGTCGAAAGCCGCGCCACCATTGTTTTGTCGATATCGTTATAGATGGTCTGCGCGGACAGGCTGACGGAAAAGTGAAAGCCTTCCGCACATTCGGCGCGAATCCGGCCGAGCGCGAGCCGAGGCGCTCCGAGCTTTGCCGTCGCCCAGGTGACGCCTATCAGGCCGGAGAGCACTGAGCCAGCCAGATAAACAGCGGACCACATCTTGATGGTCGGGTGCGAAACTGCCCTGGTCAGCGCGGCTATACCGGCCAGGCGGGTGAAACTGATCAAGACATTTAAGTGCGCGTTCTGGGCGAGCATTTCGAACGCCTGGAATGCCCACGCCGCCATATCCAACAGCTTCACGAAAATCAGGTCAGACGCCGAAATCAGACCAACAACGAGAATCGGCGTGCCGCGGGGCAACACCTCAAAACTTACCGCGAAGACGACCGCCATAAACAAAATGCCGGAAGCCAGCGTCATCAAGAGCCCGTTGCCCCAGTAATCGCAGAAGAGGCTCTGGTCGCGCGCGACGTTCTTGACCAGCAGATTCCCGGTTCCGACTCCGACGAACGGCGAAATCACCGCCGTCAAGGCCGACGTAGCAACGAATCCGCCATACTGGTTAGGTCCCAGGTTGCGCGCGATGATCACGAAATACACGGCCTGAATGAGCAGGCGCAAGCCGTACCCGGAAAGCGCCCACACGGTGTTCTGCCCCAGTTTCCCGGGGAGATAGTTTCCCAACGATCTGCGCCACGTTGCCATCATTTCCGTTGATCTCAAGGGAGTGTTACCGTGCTACTGCCCGGTGCCCGCCAGAACCACACCGATCGTCTTCCACAAAATTCTGCAGTCCAACCAGAAGCTCCAGTTATTGACATACTCCGCGTCGAGCTCGATGTAGTTCTGGAACGATGGATTCTGGCGGGCGGTCACCTGCCAGAGTCCGGTCAATCCCGGCGTGACGTCGAGACGCCGCAAGTGGTCGAGAGAGTACTCCTTGCATTCGCTGGGTATCGGAGGGCGAGGCCCGACTAGACTCATGTCGCCTCGCAAGGCGTTCCAGAGTTGCGGTAATTCATCGATGCTGAATTTCCGAAGGAGTTTTCCCACTCGGGTGAGGCGGGGATCTTCTGCGATTTTAAACAGCACGCCGTCCCGTTCATTCAGGTGCCGCAGGGAACTCTTTAGTTGCTCGGCGTTCTCGACCATCGTCCGGAACTTGAAACACGTGAAGGTTCGTCCTTTTTTACCGGCGCGCAGCGACCGAAAAAAAATGGGCCCAGCGGAATCCAGCTTGATGACCGCGGCGACGAGCGTTAGGAGAGGCGACAAGATCGCCAGGCCCGCCGCTGCCACGACGATATCGACAAGCCGCTTGAACACAAGCTGCACCGTGGGGATCGCCCGCTTGTGCAGCATCATCGTCGGAAGCGGCCCGAGATATTCTACAGGCGCGCCGGTGGCCAACCCCTCGTACAAATCGGGCATGACGCGCAGAGGCACGCCAGCGCTGCGGGCATAATAGGCGACTTCCATGACCAGGTTGCGATCGCTTGGCACACTGGCGAAGATTTCGTCGATGAAGTGTTTCCGCACGATCGCCGGCAACTGGTCCGCTGGGCCCAGGATTTCCGCCTCGACTTTGTTGCGGGCCGGATCCGGAGGACGGCCACCGCGCCGCCGGTCGACATATCCCTTGAAAACGTAGCCAAGCTCGGGATGCTGATCCAGGTGCTCACGGAGGAGCTGGCCATACTTGCTGCAGCCGAGAATTAAAACGTTCCGAGTTTCCCCGAGGCCAGAAATCGATTGCGAATAGATGAATTTCCGCCAGGCGGCGAGAGGGATCCAAGTCAA
>WNEY01000671.1_pt1 | contig 22145 bp, 21 predicted proteins | sample 5400531 | NCBI WGS metagenome assembly WNEY01 (sample SAMN13153338, study PRJNA577476) | soil metagenome | isolation source: 200 cm saprolite under Douglas fir tree site 1 | place: USA:California | collected 2015-04-18
ACCACCCGAATCCGAAGCCGACCGGCCTGACATGACCGGCGCCCAAAGCACAACACGGACGGGCGCGCTCAATGAGCGCTTGAACGACGATCCGGCCCAAGGACGGATGTCTGACGGGAAGCCCGGCCAGCTCAAGAAGATGCCGGAGGAATAGGCAGAACGCTCGATGGGACACCGACCGGATCTCACCAGCCTGCCGGCCGCATCACGCACGACTCTTCGGAACCTGATGCTCACGTACATCAACGACGCGGTCGTGTGGGCTCACAACCCACTCAATCCCAACGCAATCGTCCACCACATGGGTGAGCACGCCTTCATCACCCACCGCAATTTCATCGGTGACCTGGAGAATTGGCTGGCCGTGAGGGGCAGTGGCGAGTTCGTTCCTCTGCCGTCATGGAATCCGGCTAACCCAATTCCTCCTGAGTTCAACATCGTGAAGGCTCAAGACAACGGCACACCCCGCCCGCCGCTTGTCAATCTGAACCCCAGCCTCGGCAAGCCTGCTGGTCTGGTACCACCCGCCCTCTGTGGGATCGGCGATGCCGACACCTTGTGGGACGTCGACGTCAACCCCTGGCATGGGGCGGTACACGTGACCATCAACGGCACGATGGGGGACATCACCATCGCCCCAGCTGCGCCGATCTTTTTCTGCTGGCACGGGTATGTCGACGAGATCTATGAGGATTGGCTCCGCTGCCACTGGAGCGGCTGGGAGGACCTTGGGGGTGTGCTCACATCGGGCGTCGGTGCGGCCTCATGGGCGGCCAACCGGCTCGATTGCTTCGTCAAGGGCCAGAACAACCACATGTGGCACAAGTGGTGGAACGGTAGTGCGTGGAGCGGCTGGGAGGACCTCGGCGGTGTCATTGACGGCACCCCAGCAGCAGTCTCCTGGGGACCCAACCGGATCGATTGCTTTGTGCGGGGCATGGACAACCACATGTGGCACAAGTGGTGGAGTGGCGGCGCTTGGCACGGATGGGAAGACCTAGGAGGCATCATCCTGTCGAGTCCGTCGGTCGCATCGTGGGGTTCCAACCGACTCGACTGCTTCGCGCGCGGGATGAACGGTCACATGTGGCACAAATGGTGGGACGGAAGCGCTTGGAACGGCTGGGAGGACTTGGGCGGAGTTATCGACGGTAGGCCCACCGCTGTCTCGTGGGGTCCGAATCGCATCGATTGCTTCGCCCGCGGCATGAACAACCACATGTGGCACAAGTGGTGGGATGGTGGCGCTTGGAACGGCTGGGAGGATCTCGGCGGCACGTTGACGGCGGGTCCTGGCGCTGCCTCACGGGGGCCGAACCGCTTGGATTGCTTCGCCAAAGGCGGCGATAACTCGCTCTGGTACAAGTGGATCGACGAGTCGGTGGTGCATCACCACGCTGGCACATGGAGCGGATGGCACCAGCTCGGAGGCATCTTCGACGACGAGCCAGGAGCCGTTTCCTGGGGGCCAAACCGGATCGACGTTTTCGTCCGAGGTACCAACAACCACATGTATCACAAGTGGTGGGCGCTCTAGGCATTTGCTGGTAATCACCAGCTGAGGGGACGAAGCCATGGCGACGATTGAGTACTGGATCCAGATCGAGAATCGTTTCTGGGACATCTCGCCTGGCGGAATAGACGGGATGCTCTTCGGCGAGAGCTTCGACCGTATGGATGGCGTGAAGGTCGCCGCGGCTACGGTGCCTAGAACAATCACCTCACCCGAGACACACGTCACGCAACTGAACCGGCCAATGTGGAAACCGCTTGCCGAGGAGGCGCTCATCCTTCGGCGCTACACAAAAAACTGGGCCAAACCGGACGATCGCAAGGTCAATCCCTGGGACTTGAACGAGTTCGATCCCACGGACAGCGGCACTATGGGCACGATTCCGGGTGCGGTGATCGAGTGCAGCGTCGGTGACAGCGTGGTCGTGCACTTCCGGAATCGGGACGAGCGCAACCTCGACGTCAGATCAAGGACGCACAGCCTCCATCCGCATGGCTTCGTGTTTGCGCCAAGCTCCGATGGCGCTTTTCCTTTGTCGCCTGCCGATCCCACCCAGCCAGTTGGCGCGGAAGCGCCGATTTGGGCGCAGCTCCCTCCCAACATCAGGGTGGGCAACTTCAAACAAGGCGACCGTGTGCCTCCTCCGATCTTGGGGTCGAATCAACCTGGCGGAACGTTCACCTACACCTGGAACACCTTCGGCTGGCCGACTACCGCTGGTGTCTGGCTGTACCACGACCACTCAATCTGCGACATGCCTAGCGTCGATATAGGAGCCATCGGAATCATCGTGATCCACAATGCCAAGGATCCCGATGATGTAGTGATCGGTCCCGCCGACCTGCCTTTCGGTTCTCCGGTTGGCAATCCCGTCTCCGTCTACTGCTTCCCGTTCCCGTTTGACGTGAGGGTGCAGCCGGCAGACCTTCAGGCGCTGGGAACGGCGGCACGCCTGCAGGCAGCGGAGATGCCACCAATGGCCGCGATGCCAAAGCCGTCGACCGCTCGCAAGAAGTCCTCGCCGGCGATCCAGCGCAGAGCAAAGGCTGACGTTGGGTCCACCCCGGTTTGGGAGCGACTCGTGGATCGCGGCGAGCTCTTGTTCGAACTGGACCCGAAATTTGAATTCATCCGCCGCTTCTGCTTCCGCAACTACATCGCACCGCCGGCGCATGCCCAGTATCTCTTACTCTTCCACGACCTCACCGGCGTCGGGATGTGCATCAACGGGCGCAAGTTTTTGGGAAGCACGCCGACAGTGGTCGCGGGCAAGAGCACCAAGATGCGCTTCGGTGTGGTCGGCATGGGCGACTTCTTCCACACATTCCACCTTCATGGTCACAGGTGGGTGATCCCAGGTCCGGACGGCAACACCCCGGCTGCCATCCAGAACAGCCCTCAGATCAAGGCTGTGTCTCAATTTGAAGACACTCGGGCGTTTGGTCCGGCGAACTCGTTCTCATTCCCCATCGACGAGGGCACCGGCTTCATGCGCGCAGACCCGTTCACCCCCGGAAGCCCCCTCGGTGAGTGGCACATGCACTGTCACGTCCTGGGTCACATGCAGGACGGGATGATGGGGTCCCTGCTGATCGTCGACCCCAACCAGGTGTTCTCGCGCTTACCACGAGGAGAGCCATGCCCACCCCCGGGTACGCCTCCTCCTCCAGGAGCTCATGAAATCGACGCCGTGCTCGATAACACCAATCCAAGCGGGCTGGCCTGGAGCCCCGCCTCCATCAACGTCCTCGCCGGGGATACCGTCTTCTGGAAAGACACGGTCGGGGCTCCTCACTCAATCCTCTGGGACTCTCCAATGTCACCGCCGAACGTTGCGCAATGGCCGGCGAACACAACATCGGCATCTGTTGTCATGCCGATGGCCGGTACTTTCAATTACCACTGCGGGGTCCACGGAACATTTATGAAAGGCACGATCACGGTCACCTGAGACTTAAGTGGCAACCCAGCGACGCCAGCTGAAAGGAGGAGGCTCCGTGGCCACACCACGACGGAGTACGGACGCCCTGACTGCAAAGGAGATTGAGGCTGCTCGGCTCACGCCCGAGATTCAGCGAAGGATTCTCGATTTCTTCAACAGCGCCCGCCGACCCGAGGACCTAGCCGCGATTGAAAACGCGGCCCTTGACGAGGAGGTTGCTGCGCGAGTGCTCGCTAAGCGAGACGAGGTGGGCGCCCATGGTTACCGCGAGCTGAAGGAGCTCATCGGAATCCGTGGACTCACCGGCGAGGTCTTCGAACTGCTCTGCCACGCGTTCGGCCCTGCGGTTTATGGACAGTGGAAGCTGACCTACCCGACAAAGTTCCCTGACGGTTCCGAGTACTGGGTCGCCCATGCGGCCGTCCTCCACACGGGCAAGGTTCTGTTCCTACCCGAGAGCGACACCAAAACCACACTGCTCTGGGATCCGTCGGACGAAATCAACCCACACTTCGAGCATCTGGTCGACAAACCCGACGAGCGTCTCTTCTGCACCGGGCATGCGTTCCTCTCCGACGGAAGATTGCTTGTCGCCGGTGGGGGAGGGGGTGGCCCCTCTGGAGTCGATCGGGCATACAGGTTCGACCCGGTTGCCAAGTCGTGGACTAAGACGGCTGGAAACATGACCCAGGCACGCTGGTATCCGACGCTGGTCACGCTCGGGGACGATCACCGCGTGATGGTGGTTGGCGGATGGTTTTCGGCGGACACAGCTGAGGTCTACGACGAGAACACAGACACCTTCACCGCCATCACCGGCTCACACTCGAAACGAAATTTCCCGCAGCTCTATCCCGGACTACATCTACTGCCGGGCGGTGCGATCTTTTACTCGCGGACCGGATGGGGCAGTGCCGGGCAGGGACCGGGTGGGGGCGATCCCGTGCCGACCGATGCGTACTTCCATTTCACGGACGTAAATGCGGGCGAATGGGTGGAGCTCGGCAGCCAGATGGAGTACACCGACCGAGTCCGAGGGATGTCCGTCCTCCTGCTCAGGAAGTGTCACCCAACCGTCCGCGTGCTGGTCGTTGGGGGGACGGCGGTCCCGGGCTCTGAGACCGCGGAATCGATCGAGCTGTCCACGCTCTTACCGAGTTGGGACATGCCGATGATCATCCCCGGAGCCTCGAGTCGAATCAACGTGAGCGCCGTGCTCCTCCCCGACGGCAAGGTCTTTGTTGTGGGTGGAACGCAGACGCCGGCGCCCCCATCGGCGCTTTACGACCCCGACCGCGACATGTGGTCGCCGCTTGCCGGCGCCAACTACCGCAAGCAGTACCACTCGGTTGCCGTTCTGCTTCCCAGTGGTAAGGTCGCAGCCACGGGCGGGTCACACTACGGCGGCGGCTCGAATGTGATCGAGATCTTCAGCCCTCCGTACCTGTTCAAGCCTGACGGAACGCCAGCTCACCGGCCGGCCATCTCGCACATTCCAAACGTCGTCAACCGTGGACAGGTCTTTGATCTGAAGACGCCCGAGGCGGCCGACATCCGGAAGGTCGTCTTCGTGTGGCCCATGGCGGTCACCCATCAGACCGACCCTGGCCAGCGGGTAGTTGAGGCGGATTTCCACCGTGCCGGAACCACCCTCAAGGTGACGGCTCCCGACGGGCAAGCTGGTGGTGGGCCGCAGGTCCATGGCACCGCACCGCGCGGCTACTACATGGTCTTCGTGATCAACTCCCACGGCGTACCGTCCGAAGCCAAATTCATGCTTCTTTACTAAGAACATGGCTCAGGGCAGCGGCAGCAGCCCGTTCTCCGTTTCGAAGCGAGCCAGCATTGTGAACACGGTTCGCAACCACCGCGAGATTGCCCCACTGCTCAAAGGCCACGCTCGAGTCGTTTTGGCCGAGCCGCACTTGGCGAGCACGACCACGGGCGAAGCGATAGTCGCCGTCTACGACTACGACAAGGATCGGACCCTTGTCGCGCACGTGAACTCGAAGGGTCGCATCACATCACTCGATGAAGCGCCCGCCCACTTTCAGCTCAGTGATGAGGAGGAAAAGGAGGCGGAGTCTATCGCGCGCGCCGACAAGCGAGTCAAGAGCTTCCTGGGGCGCCGGCCTATGAACCCACTCACCCGCCTCTACTTTCCTCCGAAGGGTTCGCGCCATCGCCACGCGATTGTTTTTCTGCGTCCCAACACTTCGGAGCGAAACTACGCGATCGTGGATCTTTCCGATCGCCGCGTTGCGGAGGTCCTTTCCTTAACGGACTTCGCCGGCTGATGTAGGAGGACACATGCCGAGGATCGAGCGCAGCAACTGGCGCGTTGACTACTACTGGTCCCCTGCGAGCGGCCTTCGTCTTGGTGTCTGCAGCTATCTCGGACAGAAAGTAGTCCACGATGCCGCCGTGCCATTCGTGTATGTGAACTATGTCGGCAACCTAGCCGGTCCATTTACCGACAGACTCAAGAGTACGCGAAAGACTATTGAGGTCCGCGACATCATGTTCGGCTTCGACCTGAAGGTGACCTATGACTTCTATGGACCTGACTACGAATACAACCACGTTTGGCGCTTCCATGAGGATGGGCAATTCGGTTCGGCGATCGTAATACAGGGTCCTGGCGACGAAATACATGGCCGGCACACTTACAACCTGCCTTTTCGCTTCGACTTTGATGTGAGCACCGCCAAGACGGACTCATTTCAGATAATGTCCAACGGTCAATGGATCGACATCGCCAAAGAGGGCCGGCACAAATCGCTAATAGCGCCGGACTTCGAGTGGCGCGTTGTTGACAAGGCAAAGGCTCGAAGCGTAGAGGCTCGTGGGCGGAAGGGCGACGACGCTGAAATTTGGGCGCTCCAGTTCAAGAAGAGCGAGAGCTGGGCTTCGTGGGGATCGGCAGGCAGCGACGTGCCTGGTTCGCCAAAGAGTGTGCCAGCAATCTACGCGACCAATCAGAGCGTGCAAGACACCAACATCGTGCTGTGGTACATCGCACATCTCTCAGCAGTTGATCGCGTAGCGGCATGCGGCCCATGGTTCCGGCTCGACGGCTACCCTAAGGCGCCGAAGAAGAAGGGTGCGCCGGCGCATATGTAGAAAGCCGCAGTAGTTCGTGCTCATTAACGAAGTCAACCGGCTGCCGCGCGGGCGTCATCTGTTATTGGGGCTCAGCCAGACTGTCGTGTTGTCGATAAGTGCTCATTAGCGAGATCACCCAGGTCTCGCGCGCGCGTCATCTATTAGTGCGGCTGGGCCAGGCTGCGACGCTCGCGATAATGGCTTGCTATCCGAAGCCACTTTGTTTTGAAGGGACGGAACAATCAGCAACGCTTACCGAGTGTTGCGTGCCCATCTCAACCAGACGAACCGACAGCCTACATAGGAATCGGGCGCCCATTTTGCACTAGGGGCGGGTATCGTCAACCCCCTGCGGCGCCTAGTCGCTTCGATCGGGCTAAGCGGGTGGTCAGTCGCCAATTTCGGATCGCCAGCGACTCTCTCGCCAGCCCGGTTGGCGCTCGAGGAAAGCACCGTCCGGGGGGCCTTCGGGAAACACTTTGTGAGGATTCAAAATGCCGCTTGGGTCAAGGATTCTCTTGAGTTGCCTCATTAGGTTGAACTCGATTTCGCTGTGCTCGTGTACCGCATGGTCGCGCTTGAGAGCTCCCAGGACGTGCTCTCCCGATATCGAGCCGCCCAATTCGACGGCGTCCGCGAATAGTCGAGCAACGGCAGGCCCAATCAGATCCCGCTGATCGTCCTCGAAGACAAAGGAAGGGTGCAGGTTTCCATCCCCAGCGTGGCCCACAACCGGGATTCTGAGGCCAGTCTCCGCAGCCAGAGAGTGAACTCGATCAAGCATCTCGGGGATCGACGCTATCGGAACGGATATATCCTCCGCGAAAAAGTTCTTCGGCATAGCCATAAGGACTTTGGCGAAGCTTCGTCGTGCGTTCCACAACTTTTCTCGCTCCGCACCGGACTGAGCGATCCGGTTGTCGTCACCGCCCAAGATAATGACCATCTGCTCTAGCTCGTTCTGGACTTGCTCCGCGCTGTTCCCGTCGTTTTCGATTAGCAGCGCGCCGCCATAGTCCGACTTGAAGCCTGGCGGCAGCAGATGGCTGACGATCTCTAAGGCCCCCGATCCATAAGCTCGAGAGCAGCCGGCAAACAGCCTGAACTCATGAGGCGCGCCACCGCGGCGGCTGCATCGTGTGGCGACCGGAAACCGACCATGCCAGTTGCTCGGTGCTTCGGCAGCGGAATGAGTTTCAAGATCACTTCGGTGACAACCCCCAAGATTCCTTCTGAGCCAACAAACAGCTGGGCAAGGCGATAACCAGAGGACCGCTTGCGGGTGCGTCCACCGAGCTGCAAGACCTGGCTGTCGGCGAGCACCACCGTCATTCCCATCACGTAGTCGGCCGTGAGACCGTACTTGAGGCAGCTGGGACCCCCTGAGTTGCATGCGACGTTGCCACCGATCGAGGACATCTGAACGCTTGCCGGATCGGGGGGGTACATGAGACCGTAAAGTGCAGCCGCCTGCTGTATCGAGCCTGTAATTGCGCCAGCGCCGACCACCGCGCAGACGTTACCAACGTCAATCAGAATTTCGTTCAGTCGTTCGAGGGATAGGACGATGCCGCCCGAAAGCGAGACTGAGCCACCGACGAGGCTGGTGCCAGATCCTCGGGCGATGACTGCGATGCCGAGCCGGCTGCAGGCGCCGATTACCTGAGACACCTCGGCAGTTGTCGCGGGGAGCACAGCCGCGGTGACCTGACCTTCCATGAAGGTGGCGTCGTGCGTGTAGGGCTCCAGGGCTTCGCCAGTGATTACGTACCGCTCGCCAACGATTTGGCTGAACTCCGCTAGCGAGTTTGGGGCAGACTCATTGCGCGTGCTCACATCGATTGAAGAGAACATCCCTGCTTATGGGACCGATTTACCGCAGAGGACCGTTTCACTCGCCGCGCCACGTTGGCTGACGCTTGGCGAGAAACGACTCCACGCCCTCTTTGAAGTCCCGCGACATGTAGCAAGCGGCGATCAGGTCTCTGTCTGCCCCCGGTGGCGGTGCGAAGTGCTCACGAATCCGGCGTAATGCTTCCTTTGTGGCCCAAAGCGTAAGCGGCGCCAGTCCCGCCACCTGCTCGGCCAGCTCCTGGGCCCGCTCCCTCAGACTGCCTTCATCGGGCACGATTTCAGTTACCAGTCCCACCGCAAGCATCTCAGGGGCCGACATCAGCCGGGCGGTCATGAGAAGGTCTTTTGTTCGCGCAGTACCTACGAGCGCTACCAGGCGGACGTAATTCGGCATCGAGAGGCAGTTTCCAAGAGTGCGAGCTATCGGAAAGCCGAACTGTGCGGACGGTGAGGCTATCCGAAGATCGCACGAGGCAGCGATGGCAGCGCCGCCACCTGTGCATGACCCCGCCACGGCGGCAATTGTGGGCACCCGCACTCCCTCCAACGTCGCCATGACGCGGTTGCCGCGATCCTCGTAGTCCAAGGCATCCTGCTCCGTAGCGAACGCACGAAACTGGGAGATGTCAGTCCCGGCGACGAAAGCCTTGCCCCCGGCACCTGTCAAAACCAGAGCGCGCACGTCCCGATCCATATCGACCTGGTCGCAAATCGCGGCCAGCTCCTCGTACATCGCAAACGTCATCGCGTTGCGAGCGTGTGGCCGGTTGAACATGAGCCACTGCACTGGACCGTTGCGCCAGATGACGATGTCCCCACTCTTTTGGTTCACATGCGTGTCGGCCGTTATCTTGTTTCAGACGTAACTGGGCTCCCGATCACCCCAAGTCGCTTAAGTTCTTCGATTCGGTCTTTGGAATGACCCAACTCTGTCAGCAATGCCACCGAGTCCTCGCCAAGACGCGGTGCGGCCCGCTCACGGCGAAGCGGGGTCTCCGATAGGCGTATGGGGTTCCCAAGCTGTCGTATCGGGCCCAGCATGGCGTCCGGCGCATCCCAGAAGTACTCACGCGCCAACAGATGTGGATCGTTGAATACCTGGCTGTAATCGTGAATTGGAGCGCACGGCACCCCGTCATGTTCGAGACGTGCGATCCAGTGCTCGGTGTTCCGGGTTCGCGTCTTGGCCTCGATCTGTGGGATTAGAGAGTCTCGATTGCGGAAGCGCCCGTTTGCATCGCGATAGGCCTCGTTCTGCTCAAGGTGTTCCAGTTCGAGAGCGCGACAGAAGCCAGACCAATTGGCGGGTGTCGTGGCTCCAACCGTGAACCAGCCGTCTGCACTACGAATTGCCTGGTAGGGTGCGAGGTTTTGGTGGGCTGAACCCAAGGGTCCCGGGACTTCATGCGTGGCGAAGTACTTGCCCGCCTCCCAAACTGCAAGCGACACGCCTGACTCGAAGAGGCAAACGTCCACCAACTGGCCTTCGCCGGTTTCGGCCCGCACCTGCAGCGCGGCGAGTGCGCCGATTGTCGCGTAGAGAGCGCAGGCGAGGTCGCAGATCGGGACACCGACCTTGACTGGATCTCCGCCAACTGTGCCGGTGATGCTCATCAGCCCGCTGCGAGCCTGTGCCATGATGTCCAGCCCTGGAAGATGGCTGAGTGGACCGTCCTGGCCCCAACCCGACGCAGCCACGTAGACCAGCCGCGGGTTGATCGCTCGCAACCGCTGATAGTCCAATTCGAGGTCGCCCATCGTGCCCGGCCGTAGGTTCTCGATTACGACGTCAGCTGTCTCCACGAGCCGGCGGAAGATCTCCTTTCCATTGGTGGACTTCAGGTCGAGCGCGAGCGATCTCTTGTTCCTATTCAGACGAAGGAAACTCGAGCTCTCAGCAGCAACAAAAGGGGCAGTTTGGCGGACGATGTCCCCGCCAGCGGGGTGCTCGATCTTGATCACGTCCGCCCCCAGGTCCGCTAGCTGCATTCCGCAGAAAGGCCCCGCGAGGTAGTTGCCGACTTCGAGTACGCGCACGCCCGACAGCGGTTGTTTGGTCATGTCCCAATGCTCCTGACCTGGTCGTCCGGTTCCGGCAGCTACCTTCGCTTGACGATTAGAAGCCTTTTGTCTACTATAGACATTCCGGCAGTTAACTCCAGCCCGTTTGCGAGAGTTGCCAAGTGGATTGGTGGAGGAGGCGGTCATGAGGAGAGTCCAGGCCCGCGATCAACTCGTCGGCGGGAAGTCAGGCCCGATCATGGCGCTGATCGTGGCTTTCATCCTCGTGAGCTGTGGAGGGAGCCAGCCCAGTGGTGGCAATACGGGTGGCGCGAGCGCCGCGAACCTAGCGGCCGTGAAGGCAGAGATTGACAAGTACAGTGGGCTTCCCACATTCGTGGCCCCTGGGCCAGCAATTGACAAGAGCAAGGTCGCAGGCAAGACCGTCTTCTACATTCCCGACTCTAGCGCCAATCCGTTCGCAGCCGGTATCGGCACTTCCATCCAGAGCGCGGCCAAGCTCCTCAACATGAACTTCATCAATTGCACGACTCAGGGCCATGTCGCCGACTGGGTGCAGTGTTTCGGCGAGGCACAGAACCGACACGTGAGCCTGATCTATGACTTTGGTGGCGTCGATCCTCGGATTGTTGGACCTCAGATTGCGGCCGCACAACAGGCAAATATCCCGGTCCTCGCGGTTCACGTTTACGCTTTTTCTCAACCCCCGCAGGCCGTCAACTCCAGCGTTCCGGCGCCGTATGACCAAGCCGCTCGTCTGATGGCGGACTGGATCATCCAGGACACCAAGGGGAACGCCGACACCCTCGTAATCACGTCCAACGAAGTCAACGGGACACCGGCGCTTGTCAATGGCATCAAGGGCGTGTTCGACACGAATTGCGGCTCGTCCTGCAAGGTGACTTACGTCAACGTGCCAGTCTCCGACTGGGCGACCAAGATCCAGACCGAGGTTCAGTCCGCGTTGAATCGCGACCCAAACATCAACTACATCATCCCAATCTACGATTCAATGTCTCAGTTTGTTGTGCCAGGAATCACCGCTGCTGGCAAGACCGGCAAGGTACATATCTCCACGTACAACGGGACCCCGTTTGTCCTCGGCTACATGCAGACCGGCGATATCGTGAGTATGAACGCGGGTGAGAATCTGGACTGGCTCGGGTGGGCTTACGTCGACGCCGCCGCGCGGGTGCTCTCTGGTGGCAGCGTGCCAATGACGTTGGATGAGCACACCCCACTTCGAATATTCACAAAGGCCAACGTGCACGACGCCGGCGTTCCGCCGGTGATCTCCACCGGATACGGCGATGCATACGTCAGCGGATACAAGGCGCTGTGGGGAATCACCTGAAGTCCGACTGACGTGCAGAAGGGTCTAATAACGTAAAAAGGGAGGTCGTAGCTATGGAGCAGCTGGTGCCCCAGTTGCCCTCCCTTTTAACAATCCGTCACCTATCTAAGGCATTTGGCGGGGCTAAGGCCTTGACCGACGTCTCCTTTGATGTGCTTCCTGGTGAGGTGCACGGCCTGCTCGGCGAGAACGGCTCTGGCAAATCGACACTGATCAAGATCCTCGCTGGATACCACTCTCCGGACAGTGGAGACGTTGAGGTCCGCGGCATTCCAGTGCGGCTCCCGCTTGCGCCCGGCCAGTTTCGGAAGCTCGGCATGGAATTCGTTCACCAGGACCTGGGCCTCATTCTCAGCCTCAGCGTCCTTGAGAATCTCCGCATCGGTGTTCTCGCAGCTCCCAAGAATCCCCTCTACTTCCCCTGGAAGCGCGAACGGGCTAAAGCCCTGAAGACGTTCGAGCGCTACGGACTTGACCTTGATCCGAATGCCCGCGTCGGCGACCTCCTGCCCGTGGAGCGGGCGCTTTTGGCTATTGTTCGGGCGGTCGAAGGAATGCGAGACGCCATGGTTGAGGCGCGCACAGACCAGGGTTTGCTCTTCCTCGACGAGCCGACTGCTTTCCTACCCAAGGACCAAGTCGAGAAGCTTTGGGCTCTTGTGCGCGAGATCGTCAAAACCAGCGCGAGTGTCGTGTTCGTCTCTCATGACTTGAACGAGGTCCTGCAGATCACCGATCGGGTGACGGTCCTCCGCAACGGCCGGCAGGTAGGCACTGTTACGACTGCTGCCACAAGCCATGATGAACTGGTTCATCTCATCATTGGTCAAATGCTTCTCTCGCTGGACGTGGCCCACGATGATCTGCGGGCTAGACAGCCGGTGGTTCGGATTCGGGGCCTCGAAGGATCGCGTCTCCGGAAGACTGCGCTCGAGGTGCATGAAAGCGAGGTGGTGGGGCTCACCGGACTCTTGGGCGCCGGCTATGAGGAGATTCCGTACCTAATATTCGGGGCGCAGAAGTGCGTGGCGGGTCACCTGATCATCGACGAGCAATCAACCGACCTCACGTCGATGACCCCATCCAAGGCGATGCACGCCGGCATCGGACTTATTCCGGCCGACCGCCAGCGTGATGGCAGTGTCGGCTCACTCTCGATCACCGATAACATCAGCCTCCCAGTTTTATCCCACTACTTTCGCAAGTTGCTGTTGCTCCGCGGACGCATGGTGCGCGACGCGCGAAGACTCATAGCCCGGGTCGACGTGCGGCCTGCTGAGCCCCTGATGACCTACTCCGCGCTCTCCGGCGGTAACCAGCAGAAAGTCTTGCTGGCCAAATGGCTACAGACCAAGCCGCGACTTCTTCTACTCCACGAGCCTACTCAAGGTGTCGATATTGGGGCCAGACAGAAGATCCTTACACTTGTGCGAGAATCAGTCGCCGAGGGGGCCGTCGTTCTCTGCGCGAGCTCGGATTACGAGCAGATCGCCTTACTCTGCGACCGGGTACTCGTCTTCGCCGGCGGGGTGTTGGTCCAAGAGCTAAGCGGCAGCGAGGTCACTACCGAGCGCATCACCGAGCAATGTCTGAAGAGCATCCAAGGCTAGGGAAAGTCCAAACGATGCCAATCGACGCTCCCGCTCCTGACCCGACGCGTCCGTCGGATGCGTCAACGCGCCAAAGATCATCTATGAGATGGCAAAGGCTTTCTTCGATCGCTGGACAGTACGGCCTGGTCATAGCATGGGCGGTCGTTGCACTGTTCTTCACACTCTTGCCACAGACATCACAGATATTCCCGACAGGCAACAACTTCGCCACGATTTTTGGCTCACAGGCGGTAATCGTCATGCTCACGCTCGCCTTGCTAATCCCGCTTACCGCGGGCGATTATGACCTCTCCGTGGGGTTCACTCTTACCTTCTCCGCGATGCTGATAGCGGTTCTCAATGTGGAGAATCACTGGCCGATAGTTCCAGCTGTGCTCGCTGCGATTATGGCTGGCGGGCTGATCGGCGTCGTTAACGGTGCGTTCATTCTGATCTTCAGGATTGATTCCCTCATCGTTACGCTGGGAGTAGGGACATTCGTCGGCGGCTTGGTCCTGCTCATCAGTGGCTCGAACACCATCGGTGGAGTGTCTCCAGGTCTGGTGGATTGGGTCATCGTTAGGCGCTTCCTCGGAATACCGCTCGACTTCTACTACGGTGTATTGCTCTGCCTGATCATCTGGTATATCTTCGAGTTCACGCCCCTGGGCCGCCGTCTACTCTTTGTGGGGCGAGGCCGCAACGTTGCTCGCCTGTCGGGAATCAACGTGGATCGAGTTCGGTTGGGTGCGCTGATCTCGTCCGGAGTCATCAGCGCGATCGGCGGAGTCGTTTACGCAGGCACCACGGGCGCTGCCGACCCGACATCGGGAACCCAACTGCTGCTGCCGGCGTTCGCGGCGGTCTTTCTAGGGGCGACGACCATCGTGCCAGGGCGCTTCAATCCAGTGGGCTCGTTAGTCGCCGTGTTCTTCCTGGTGACCGGAATCACCGGGTTCCAGCTGCTCGGAGCCGAGAGCTATGTCCAAAACCTGTTCTACGGCGGAGCCCTCGTGATCGCGGTCGCTCTGTCGCAGCTCGCCCGAAGGCGCCAGGCACTGGAGACAGGGAACTGAGTCGGGTGCGCCCAATGGACTCCCCGGAGCGACTGAAGGATCGCGTGGCGATGGTTACCGGCAGCAGCTCCGGTATCGGCCGCGCAGTAGCCGTCCTATTCGCGGAAGAAGGCGCGGACTTGGTCCTGTGTGACCTCCAGTCGGACTCTCGGCTTCCTGACGAGACTCCCTCCACCGAGGAGGCAGTTCGTCGCGCGGGCAGGCGCGGTCGCTTCGTACAGTGCGACATGTCGCGCGAAGATGCCGTGAAAGCCGCAGTCGAGGTCGTCGAGCGTGAGTTCGGCCGTCTTGATGTCCTGATCAACTGCGCCGGGGTGTTTTTGCGGAACGAGATCGAGCGGGTCTCTCTGGAGGAGTGGCGACATGTCATCGACACCAACCTCACGGGTTACTTTCTAAGCATCCGCTCGGCAATACCCTTGATGAAGGCGGCGGGGCATGGCAGCATCGTGAACGTCTCGTCGATCCATGGCATCGTGGGCACTGGGACAGGTGCAACCTATTGCGCATCCAAGGGTGGGATCGAGAACCTCACCCGGCAGGTCGCAGTCGACTACGGACCGCTCGGAATCCGATGCAACGCGATCGCGCCCGGGACGATCAAAACGGCGATGTCAAAACCCTTCCGCGAAACGGCGGAGATTCTCCGCGAGTATGAGCACCGGACGCTGCTACCTCGCCTCGGTGAGCCGCGAGACGTGGCATACGCTGCACTCTATCTGGCGTCGGACGAGTCTAGCTTCGTAACCGGACATAGTCTGGTCGTTGATGGGGGGTGGACCTGCTGGTGAGCTTTGTGCTCCGGACAGGAAGTTCGCTGCTGGGGACAAACAAGTGAAGCGAGCGCTTTTTCGCCGAACCCCTGCCCGGGCTCGAGGAGCGGGAGCGCTCGGGCCGGCACCCAGTTTTTCCCTAGAGTTGGTGATCGCCGTGAAAGGAGTCATCTGTGAATTCCCAGCCAGCTCAGCTTGCCCCTCTCGTGGCTGCCTGTTCCTGAACATCCACGCCGAGCTGCCCGGGGCCTCCAGAACACGTTGTACCGCTTAACTCAAAAGCCTGACCCGAACAGTTTGTTTGCTCTGCCCTGGGACGTGCGGTGGCTACAGAGAAAATAAACTCACCCAGCCTGGTCGACATGACCGCGGCCGCGCTCCGAAAACTGATCTTGGCGGGCGAGTACAAGCCGGGCGAGCGCTTGATCGAACAGCGCTTGACTGAGCGGTTGGGCATCAGCCGGCCCCCGCTCCGTGAGGCGATGCGGGTCCTCCAGCATGAGGGGCTGGTCGTCACGTTTCCCCGCCGTGGTGCCGTGGTCACCCCGCTCAGCGCTGAGGACGTGTACGAGATCTACACCTTACGGTTCGCACTAGACCGCCTCGCTGTTGAGCTGGGTGTCCCCGTGCGCGATCCCAGCCTGCTCGAGCCACTACGCTTGGCGCTGATCGGCATGGAGCGAGCGGTTCACACCGGCGACCGCGAGCAGCTCCTCCAAGAGAACATCAACTTCCATACCGCAATGTGTGCTCTCGCGTGCCATCGCCGGCTGACCCAGGCTTACAGCGCGTTGACTCTGCAACTGCGCCTCTGCATGGCGATGAACCTCCGGCTGCGCGAGCAGGTGCATGGCAGTCTCGAAGAGAACGTGGCGCGGCACCGACTACTGCTAGAGCTCGTAGAGCTGGGAAAGCGCGAGGAGCTGCTCGCAGCCATAGCCGAGCACGGTGACCGCTCTTTCATAGAGCATCTCGAGGAATTGATCGAGCACGAATAAGACTCGAGAAGGTCGTTCGAATGACCTCCTGGAGCTGACCGTACTGGAGCTTCTGAGACTTCTCAGGCGATTCCGTGTCGGGCCGATGGCTGTCGGCGATGCCTTGTCCGTCCACGAGGCACCACCTCAGCTCGGACGCCGCACAGGCTGATTGCACCACGCAGCGAGCACTTGGAGCCGGCGTGCCGTCGACGACCTCTTCGGAGCGCGCTTTTTACCCGATCTCGAACTCTCCGTGATGGTCAAGCCACCAACGAGCAATGTCAATACGGCGTGCGAACCAAACCCCGCCCTTAGCCATCGCATACTCGATGAACTCGCGGAGGGCCGACGCTCGCCCAGCCTGGCCGATGAGCCTCGGATGAAGGCCGATCGACATCATCTTGGGATAACCAGCCTCCCCCTCCCGCCACAACTCATCGAGACCTCTCCGGCAGCAATCGAAGAAGTCGGTGGGACTGCTGTATCCCTGAGCAAGCACGAACCGGATGTCGTTGTATGGAAAGGAGTTGTACGGGACGATTAGATGGCTCTTGCCGCCAACTGACGTGAAGTAGGGCAGATCGTCGTTGTACGCGTCGGAGTCGTAAACGAACCCGCCCTCCTCGATCAGCAATTCCCGGGTGTTGACGCTGGGGCCATAGCGGCAGTACCAGCCGAGCGGTCGTTCGCCACATGTCTCCTTTATCGATTCAACTGCCCACTGGATGTGCTGCCGTTCCTCATCCCGACTGAGCAACCAGTACTCGATCCAGCGCCAACCGTGCGAGCACGGCTCGTGGCCGGCCTCGCGCACCCATGCGGCAACGTCGGGGTTGCGCTCGAGCGCAACCGCAGCGGTGAAGAACGTGGTCTTGATCCGGTACTCGTCGAACATGGACAGGAGGCGGAAGATGCCCGCCCGACTCCCAAATTCGTAGACCGACTCTGCGCACAGGTCCCGGTATTCCTGCGACATTACGTAGCCGATCTCAGCGAGGCCCTCGTTGCGGCCGTCCCCGGCCGGCTTCGAGTACTCCGAACCTTCTTCGTGATTGACGACAAGGCTTATCGCGACCTTGGCTCTGTTCGGCCAGACGACCCTTGGCTTTCGGCGTCCATAGCCGACGAAGTCGCGCTTGGGGCCCGGCACCTCGTGGTCGATCAGCTGCGGTCGCGTCATTCTTTGTCCCTCTCCCTCATATCAAAAAGATGGTGCCGCATCTCGCCGATTGCCATCCGCTGCAGAACATCGGCCGGCTAACCGGCAGTAGACATTCGTACAGAGCGGTCTTTGGGCAGAGTATCGAAGTACTCGAGTACCTCCGCGAGCGGGAGAACGTCTCCGTACTTCGCATTGATATCGAAGAGACTGGCGTAGTGCGGGCCTTCGGCACGGTCCGAGACGCATTCCTCTGGAACTATTACGTGATAGCCGTAGGAAACGCCGTCAACGGCAGCCGCCCGAATGCAGCCGGATGTCGAGCAGCCGGTCAGAACAGTCGTATCGATCCCGTCGCGGACCAGGAGCGACACCAGATTCGTCTCGAAGAATGCGGACGAGAACTTCTTGGTGATGACAATCTCTCCCTCCATCGGGGCTAGACGTGGATCTATCTCAACCGCGCGGTCGCCCGCTTGAAGGTCGAGGAGGGCAGGGATCTTCTTTCCGAACATCCCGGCGTCGCGGCCATCACGCTGGTATGCCGTCGTGAAGTAATAGATAGGGACCTGGCACTCACGAGCCGAGCGCAACAGCGTAGCGATCCGGGTGACTGCCGGGGTCTGATCCGCTCCGACTCGGTAGGCCGGATCGTTGAATCCGATGGACATGTCGATCACAAGCACAGCTGGTCTTTTGCCGAACCCCACAAGGGTACCGATGCCTCGATCCTCATAGAGCTTCTTGACGTCCTCGCCCCAGTGCTCGCTGACGTCGTGCGGTTCCGAATCGCGATCCTTCGCTAGCCCTTCGGCATGCTTGCGCAACCGATCTTGCATGGACGTGGCCTCTTCAACCGACTTGCTGACCTGACGCCAACGCGACAGACTACAATATACAACTCGCCGGCTCTCATGCCACTCGTGCGACTCGCGAGTGCAGGGCTGCGTTCGGCAGGCGGGTCTTTTCGTGCAATCACTGGCGGGGAGCTCAGGTGAATAGGGCGTTCGGGCCACGCGGTAATGACGGGTGTTGAAAAGGATCGATCACGTCGGGGTCATCGTTGACAGCTTGGAGGAGGCCAAACGCTTCCTTGGCAATTTGGGGATGGAATTCGACCGTGACCTTGTGCTGCCTGACCGCTTGAGGGCGGCGTTCTATCGCTGCGGTGAAATCCAGGTCGAGATTATTGAGATAACCGAACCCGCTGAGCGCATGCAAAGGCTGGGCGACGATACGGCCCGAATCGAGCATATCGCTCTGGAGGTGGATGACTTGGCCGCGACTCTCAAAGCGCTTGAAGGACTTGGCGTCAAAGTCAACACGGCGAAGCCGGCCCTGGTCGGCAACAGCCTGAATTTCTGGACGGTGGCCGAGACGTGCGACGGAGTGATGTACCAATTGATCCAAAAGGCCGGAGTTGGCGGTGGAAGCGCTAAGACACTGTGATCATCGCAAAGGATCGGTGCCAGAACCACGGACCGTCTCGGCGATTCCGTTCGCTCACGGATGCGCCATTTCCTGGACGGCATGAACTTGTCGATGGTGGTCATCTGAGAGCCGAGGCCGAGATCCTGGAAGTCAGCCCTATCGACTCCGATTTCCTCAGCGTGGTCGAGGCGAGGAAGGCCCGAGCCAACGGGGTGCCTATCCGGATGATGACCGCTTGCCGCGGGGCTCCCGGTTCGTGAGTTGCAGGCCGCTCAGCCAGCCGGCTTGGAGTTGTAACGTCTCAGGTGGCAGATAGCAGAAGCGGCGTTGGGCCGTTGTCGCATCTTCGCGTCCTCGATTTGGGCACGTTCGTGGCGGCCCCATTTGCCGCCACGTTGCTTGCCGAGTTCGGCGCCGAGGTGATTAAGGTCGAACAACCCAGTTCGGGCGATTCACTGCGCACTTTGGGCGAGCAAAAGAATGGCGAAGCACTCTTCTGGCTACAGGAATCTCGGAACAAGAAGACGCTCGCCTGCAACCTTCGAGATCCTGAGGGCCAAGAGATCATCCGGCGCCTGGTCGCCAATGGCTTCGACATCGTGTTCGAGAACTTCAGGCCCGGAACTCTGGAGCGTTGGGGGCTGGGTTACGAGCATCTGCGTACTGACAACCGCGGGTTGATCATGGTTCGCATATCCGGTTATGGTCAGACCGGTCCGGCGCGCCATTTGCCAGGCTTCGCCCGCACCGCGCACGCCTTCGGCGGGCTAACCTATTTGAGCGGTTTCCCGGACCGCCCGCCTGCCAACCCCGGGTCTGCGACGATCGCTGACTACACTGCCGGCCTGTTCGCAGCATATGGAGCGCTGACCGCGGTCGAGCACCGGAACGCCACGGGCGAAGGCCAGATCATCGACGTCGCGCTCTACGAAGCCCTTTTTAGGATCATGGACAACCTTGCGGTGACCTACTCCGCTAACGGGACTGTCCGGGAGCGAATGGGTAGCGCGACGCCGCTTGCTGCTCCCCACAATCACTATCCGACTGCGGGTGGTCGCTGGATCGCGATCGCGTGCACGAACGACCGAATCTTTGCGCGCCTGGCTGAGCTCATGGGCAAGCCCGAGCTAGCCTCCGACCAAAGGTTCAATTCGGCTCATCAGCGCGTCGCCAATCGCGACGCGATCGATCAACTCGTCAGTGACTGGACTGCAGTTCAGGAGACGGAGGAGCTGGTCGATCGACTTAACAAAGCCGAGGTGCCCTGCAGCCCCATCTACAGCATCGCGGACATATTCAAAGACCCTCAGTACTCCGCGCGTGAGGCCCTGATCGAGGTCGAGCATGCGAACGCAGGGAAAATGAAAATGCCAGCAGTAATCCCACGGCTATCGCGAAGCCCGGGGCACGTGAGATGGCTGGGGCGCGCGCTAGGCGAAGACACGGACGCGGTCCTCGGCGAGAAGCTTGGGATGAGTCGTGAGCAGCTCGCTGGCCTACGCGAGCGGGGCGTAATTGGGTGAGATACCAGCCTCGCTCGTTCCTTTTCGTGCCCGGCGACCAAGAAGCCAAGATCTCCAAGGCCGCGAGTTTCGGCGCCGATGCCTTAATTCTGGATCTCGAGGACGCGGTCGCTGTGGATCAGAAGGTTGCTGCGCGGCGGCACGTGCATCAGGCGCTCGCCGACATAACCGAAGTCGACGTTTTCGTGCGCGCAAATCCAGCTGGCACCCCGTGGCACGAGGACGACATCCGGTCAGCTGTTTGCGTCGGCCTGCGGGGGGTGGTGCTGCCGAAAGCAGAGTCGGCGAGGGTGGTTACGGATGTCGACCGCCGAATCCGGGAGGCGGAGCTGGACGCAGGCTTGGAACCTGGCACGGTTGAACTTATGGTCCTGATTGAGACCGCGGCGGGCGTGCTCCATGCGCAGGAAATCGCCGCAGCTGCGCCCCGAGTGGCGTTTGTCGCTTTCGGAGCGTACGACTTTGCACGGGATCTGGACCTGCGGCTAACGTCGTCGGGAGAGGAACTGCTGGTAGCCAGGATGGCGGTGGTGATGGCCGCTCGTGCCGCGGGCCTAACCCCCGTCGACACTGTCTTCGCCGACCTCCGGGATACCGTCGGCTTCGAGCAGGATTGCCTCCGGGCACGAAACCTAGGCTTCGCGGGAAAGATGGCGATTCACCCTAACCAGGTCGCCACCATTCACCTCCACTTCTCGCCTACCAAGAAAGAACTGAATGATGCTCGACGAGTGGTCGAAGCCTTTGATCGTGCCGAGGCCGAAGGTCTCGCCGCAATCGCCGTTGACGGAAAGCTCGTCGACTATCCCATCGCAGCCCAGAAGCGGAATCTTTTGGCTCGTGGTCGCGCGCTCGGAATCGAGTAGTTCAACCAGAACCGCAGGCAAGGCTCGCGGCAACTCAGCAGGACGTCTCGGGAGGTGTGCGTATGGGCTCGCATCTAGGGTTGCTGTCGTGACTGGCGGCGGAACTGGAATCGGGAGAACCGTCGCGCTCGCCCTCGCACAAGACGGGTATTTCGTCGTTGTTGCTGTGCGCCAAAAAGAACCCCTCGAGGCTGCCATGCTGGAGGGTTCGAACCTCGGTGCGCGGATGATCGCTGTCCCTGCCGACGTCACCGACCCGTCATCGGTAAAAGCCCTCTTCGCCACCACCAAAGAGACGGGTGGCCGGCTCGACCTTCTCTTCAACAATGCGGGAAGGGGCGCTCCTCCGATTCCGCTGGAAGATCTGACCTTCGAACAACGGAGGTCAGTCGTCGACATCAATCTCACTGGCGCCTTTCTTTGCACGCGGGAAGCAATCAAACTCATGAAGAGCCAGCATCCTCGCGGTGGCCGGATCATCAATAACGGCTCCGTATCGGCCCACTCCCCGCGGCCGCACTCCGCGCCTTACACAGCGACCAAGCATGCAATCACCAGTCTGACCAAGTCGACATCGCTTGACTGTCGTAAGTACGACATCGCGTGCGGACAGATCGACATCGGCAATGCCGCCACCGAGATGACGCGGCAGATTGCCGCAGGCGTCCTGCAGGCGAATGGAACGATCGAAATTGAGCCAAGAATGGGCGTACAACACGTGGCGCAAGCAGTCCTTTAACATGGCCGGCCTCCCGCTGGACGCCAACGCCCAGTTCATGACGGTGAACCTGTTGAGTTATTTCGGTTACTTCCGAGTGCCCATAGGCGGTCTCGGGCTTTCCGCGATGGACATCCTCGATGAGGGCGTGCGCTCAATTCTCCTTCCGGCGACGGTGGTGCCGGTCGCCGTTGTCGCCGGCGCGCCGAGCCGCAAGCTGGGCATGGGGGTGCTGGC
>WNEY01000672.1_pt1 | contig 22130 bp, 21 predicted proteins | sample 5400531 | NCBI WGS metagenome assembly WNEY01 (sample SAMN13153338, study PRJNA577476) | soil metagenome | isolation source: 200 cm saprolite under Douglas fir tree site 1 | place: USA:California | collected 2015-04-18
AAGCCGCCTGCGGAGCGACCAACACGAATTGGAGCGTATCGGCCCGGCTCGTGGCGTTCCGTGCCCAGGGTCGTGCAACGAGAACTGCTCCCAGCACGGCGGCGGCGGCCGCAGCACCGGCAGACCAGCGGGGCCAGACGCGCCGCCGTGGGGACGAAGCCTGGGCGATCTCCCGCATCACACGCGCGTCCAACCCCGCGTCAATCGCCACGGGGCGGCGCAAGTGCTGAATTACGCGTTCGACGGTTTCATCTTCTGGTTCAAACATGCTCCGCCTCTCTGAGATACTTCTGCAGCTGCTCGCGGGCGCGCTTTACTCGCATCTTGAGCGCCGATACTCCGGCACCGGTCAGCTCGGAGATCTCGTCATACTCGAGATCCTCGACGTGCTTGAGAAGAAACGCTTCGCGGTACTCCGGTGCCAGGCGCGCCAGCGCCCTGTCGACCGCGTCGGTCCAGTCCAGCCGGTCGGCCTGGTCGGCGTGCGCGGCTCCGTTCAAGGCCTGAGCATCGTTCACGAAGATCCGGCGGCGACGCGCCGCCCGCGCTCCCGTCGTGCGGCAACGGTTCACCAGGATTCCGTACAGCCATGCGCCGAAACGCGCCGGATCGTCGCAGCGCGCCAGAGAGCGGTAGGCACGCACGAAGCTGTCCTGCAGCGCTTCCTCCGCGTCTTCACGATCGCCGATCATATGAACGGCGTAACGCCCGAGGCGATCGCGATAGCGGGAAACCAGCGCGCCGTACGCGCCGATGTCGCCGGCCCGGACCCGGCGCACCAGCTCTGCGTCGCTTGGTTCCACTTTGTTTATACCCATCGCGTAAGTCACCACGTCACAAAAGAATGAAAGGCGTCAAGAGAAAATCGTCAAACAGACACCGTCGAAAACAAAACCGTGTAAGCGGTTGTGACGGTGCACCCATTCATGTGGGTATTCAATGCACAAGCGCCGTCCGCGCAACACCCTCAGGAGGGATTTGACGATGTCGAGACTGAGCCTCGCCCTGCTGGCCGTCGCCACGATCGTCGTAGGCTGCTACAAGGAGGATGTCACCACCCGCAGTGCTGGCAGGCCGATGGCGAAGGTCCTTCTCACCGACGCCCCATTCCCGTTCGATTCGGTGCAGAGCGTGCAGGTCTACATCGTCAGCATCGCCGTGTCGACCCACCCGGACACCGGCACCTCGGCCGACAGCATGCACTGGGTCACGGTCGCGGCGCCGCATCGCCAGGTTGACTTGCTGACGCTCCAACAGGGTCTGACGGATTCGCTGGGTATCGGCGAGGTGACCGCCGATCAGTACAAGGCGGTGCTCGTCACGATCAACGTCGACTCCTCGGCGGGCATACGCTTCAAGAACGGATCGCCGGCCTTCGTGCGCTGGAACGGCTCGGGCCAGGAGTCGTATGCCGTGTTCGTCCAGGCACCGATCAGCGTCCCCGATACGGGTGCCGTCATCGTCATCGACTTCGACGTGGGACGCAGCTTCGTCTACAATCAGCTGGGCGACGGCGCATTCGATTTCTTCGCGGCGATTCGCGCGGTCAACCGAGCGGCAACGGGAAATATCTCGGGCACGGTCACACACGATACCAGCGCGGGACCTGTCGGCCCGGTCGCGGACGCGACGGTCGGCGCCTGGGGCGGTGGACCGAGCAACTGGTACATCCTCTCGACCGGCAAGACGGATGCGGCGGGGCACTATCGCCTCGCGTATCTCCTGCCCGGTACCTACATCGTGGGTGTGTCGGCCGCCTCTGGAAGCACCTTCGGATCGGCGCTCGATTCGAATGTGGCCGTTAATGCCGGTGCCGAGACCACTCACAACGTGATGCTCTCCGCGTTCCGCGGTGCGGTGCTCATTCAGGGCGCGGCCTCGATGCTCGTGAATCACACGAACCCACTCGAGGCGTTTGTCGTGAACGCGCAGCATCAACAGGATCCGAGTGCGCTGGTAGCGTGGCAGAACCTGGCCACCGCCGTGCTCACGCTCGCCGTGGACAGCAACCGTTACGCGAGAGTCACATCCAGGATCGTGGGCACGGGCCGCATCGTTGCAGCGAGCGGCGCATTGGCGGACACGCTCGTGATCCACGTATTCCCCGACAGTACTCCGTAAGCCCTCCCAGTCACGGCGCGGCTATATTGCGCGCCGTGACCGCTTCAGCACTCCCCTCGCATCACCGCCCCGGCGGCGGCTTTCGCAATCCATGGGTTGATCAAGCCGTGCCGGGGTACGGCAGCCTGCTCAAGTGGATGCTGGTGCATCGCACGACCCGGCCGCGGCCCAAGGATCCCGATCCATCGGTGTTCGCGCGCGTCCCGCCCGACTTTGTCCCGCCGCGCGCTCCGCGGTCGCAGCTCACGGTGACGTGGGTCGGACATGCGACTCTGCTCATTCAGCTCAATGGTCTCAACATTCTGACCGACCCGATCTGGAGCGAGCGCGCTTCACCGGTGCAATTCGCCGGGCCGCGACGCTGGGTGGCGCCGGGGATCGCGTTCGAAGACTTGCCGCCGCTGGACGTTGTCTTACAGTCGCACAACCACTACGACCATCTCGATGACGGGACCGTGGGGCGCTTGGCACGGGCGTTTCCGCAGGCCTCGTGGCTCGTACCGCTTGGGCTCTCGACCTTTGTTCGCAAGCGCGGAGTCGGTGTCGATCGGGTGCGGGAGTTGGACTGGTGGCAGGATCACACCACTGAATCGCTGCGGATCGCGGCCACACCGGCACTGCATTTCAGCAGCCGCGGGATCGGCGACCGGGGCGATACGCTCTGGTGCGGCTTCGCGATCATGGCCGCCAACGGTCGCCGCGTGTATTTCGCCGGTGATACGGGATATCATCCCGACTTCGGCGCGATCGGCGAGCGGTACGGTCCCTTCGATGTCGCGCTGATGCCGATCGGAGCGTATGAGCCGCGCTGGTTCATGCGCTACCTCCACATGAATCCGGAAGAAGCCGTCGCAGCGTTCCGTGCGCTGAACGCGCGGTTGATGGTGCCGATTCACTGGGGCACCTTCAAGCTCACTGATGAAGCGATGGACGAGCCGCCGATCCGCGCGTGCGCCGCGTGGAACGCGGCCGGACTGCCGCCCAGCGGGTATCGCCAGCTCGCCCATGGCGGGACTCTCACGCTCTAGCTCAGGATATCGAACCATGCACCGTTGGAACTTGGTTTCCCTGGTTGTGCTCGGCGCCGGCTGCGCGGCACGTCGGCCAGCTCCTCCCTTAGCCGGACCGTCATCGGCACCAGCCTTGGAAACGCCGGCTCGCGTGGCGCTCATCGCCGCCCCGGGCGACGCGGATTGGAAGGCGCTCGGCGACGAAGCGACAGCGCTCCTGTCGCAGTACCTGCGCATCAACACCACGAATCCGCCCGGAAACGAGATCGCGGCCGCGCGCTGGCTCGCGGCGGTCCTGCGGCGCGACGGCATCGAGGCGCGGATCTTCGAGCCCACACCGGGGAAGGCGAACCTGTACGCCCGGCTCAGCGGCGACGGCAGCGCGCGGCCGCTGATTCTCTTGAACCACATGGACGTCGTGTTGGCGTCGCCCGACTACTGGACCGTCGATCCGTTCAGCGGCCTGATCAAGGACGGCTATGTGTGGGGCCGGGGCGCGCTCGACATGAAGGGTGAAGCGATCGCGCAGCTCATGACGATGCTGGTTCTGAAGCGCGCCCATGTTCCGCTCAAGCGCGACATCATCTTCCTCGCGACCGCGGACGAGGAGATCGGCGCGGGAGTCGGCGCAGCCTGGATCGTCGATCAGCAGGTCGATCTCGTAAAGGACGCCGAGTTTCTGCTCAACGAAGGCGGGCTCACGCGGGCCGACGGCCGGGGCGGAGTCGCGTTCTACGGCGTCGGCACCACCGAGAAGTCGCCGTTTTGGCTCGACATGACGGCGCGCGGGACGGCCGGCCACGGCTCGCGCCCGACGCCCGACAATCCCGTCCACCGACTGATCCGCGCGCTCAATCGCATCGCTGATTGGCGGACGCCGCTCATCGTGACGCCCGCCGCCGAGCGCTCGTTCGCGGACCTCGCGACGATCGAGCGCGATTCGACGTTGCGCCGCTGGTTGAGCGACATTCGGACCGCGCTCCGCGACTCGGCCGCGGTCCGCGTCATCACCGCCGATCTCTCGTACAATGCGCTGCTGCGCAACACGATCTCGATCACCGGATTGAAGGGGAGTGACAAGACCAACGTCATTCCCCCGATCGCGACCGCGGCGATCGACGTCAGGCTGCTGCCGGGCCAGGATCCCGCGGCGTTTCTCGCGGAGCTGACGCGCGTGGTGGGAGATACGGCGGTGACGCTGCGGCCGCAGGGGCCGAACTGGCCGGCGACCGAGAGCCCGACCGAGACGGAGATGTACCGCGCGATTACCGCGGTGGCGCATGCCCGTTACCCCAACGCGCTCGTCACGACGTTGATGCTGGCGGGCTTCACCGACAGTCATTATTTCCGGCGCATCGGCATCGCGAGCTACGGCCTGGGGCCGTTCCCGCTCACCCAGGGTGACTCCCGCGGCGTGCACGGAAACGACGAGCGCGTGAGCATCGATGCGCTGCGTTTTGGCGTCCGGTTCTACTACGACGTCGTCGCGCGCGTCGCGACGAAATAGGGCGTCAGCCCTTCGATCTATCTGAGTGGAACGACAAACCGCACGCTGATCTGCTCGGCGGTCTGTGGACTGACACTACACGAGCAATCGCGCCCGATAATTCGCTTGACACCGTTGACCTCGGCGTCGGCGATGCCGGCGACGTCGCGATAGGTGATCTCCAGCATCTGGCCGTCGATGACGCGATAGGTCACCGGTCGCCCGAGCAGCCGGTGATGCGGGTCGATCTTGGCGAGCCCCTCGGCGAGCCTGCGCTGCAGCTCGGTGATCGCGTCAGTCGCCGTCATCGTCGCGCACGGCCGCCGCATTGCGCCGCATCCCGCGATGGCCGGGACGCGTGAAGGGCGTTCCGTCGTAGCGGCGCTGAAAATCGTTTTCGTCCATCGCCCGAAGCTCCCCGACGTCGGGCCGTGCGACATCGGAGCGGGGCGCGAAGCCGGGATCGAGCGTCTCGCGCGCGAAGCTCACATTCCACGGGCAGACGTCCTGACAGACATCGCAGCCGAACAACCAATCGCCCACCTGCGCAGCCTGGGTATCCGTGAATTCCCCGTGGTGTTCGATCGTGAGATACGAAATGCAGGCGCGCGCGTCGAGATCGCGTGGTCCCACGAACGCCTGCGTGGGACAGGCGTCGAGGCAACGCCGGCACGTACCGCAGCGGTCCGCTTCGAACGGGAGGTCCGCCGGGAGATCGGCGTCCGTCAAGACGACACCGATGAACGTGAAGGAACCGATCTCCGGATGGATGAGCATCATGTTCTTGCCGATCCATCCGAGCCCGGCGAGTTGCGCGAGCTCGCGTTCCGGGACGGGACCCGCGTCGACGTAGCAGCGCGTCGTCGAGCCCGGCACGAGGTCGCGGATTGCCGTCGCGAGCTGCTCGAGTCGCTCGCCGAGGACGTCGTGGTAGTCGGAGGACCAGGCGTATTGCGCGACCTTGCCCCGACCCCGGGGCGCTGCCGGGTCAGCCGAGCCATGAAAATAGTTCGTGAGCGTCACGACGGCCGCCCGCGCTTCCGGCATGATCAGCCGCGGATCCTTCCGCTTCTCCGCCTGCCGCTGCAAGTACGTCATCGTGGCCGCGTGACCGTCGCCGAGCCAGCGATCCAGCTCGGCCGCATGCGGATTGCGATCGAGCCGGGCGATACCGGTCGCGGCAAAGCCCAGCTCGGTGGCGCGTCGTTTGAGTTCGATCACAAGCCCATCGTCTCGCGCCGCCAGCGCGCGAAATTCACGACGTCATCGACGGGCGGGACTGCCTGCTCGTCGCCATAGGCGGTGAACATGCGCCACTGCATGTAGTCGCGTGGCGGGATGGGGAGAAACGGCGGGCGCCGATACCAGTCGCGGGCGCGAAAACTCCACGCGAGGCGCAGCAAATCGACGGCGAGTCGCGGACGCACCAGCGCCCGCAGCGCCAAACGCAAATACAGTGCGGACCAACTCGCGATAGGCTGCATTCCTTCTGTATATTCCCGGCCTATGACGCTCGCAAGCAGCGAAAAACCGCGCGCGCTTGGACTCGCCTCCCCCAGATATCGCGGCGAGTTTCCCATCTTCAGGGACAGCGTCTATCTCAACACCTGCTCGCTGGGAGCCTTGGGCGAGCGGTCTCGCCGCAAGGTAGCGGAATTCCTCGATCTGTGGCAGAGCCGCGGCGCGTCGGCGTGGTACGACGTGTGGTGGGAGGCGCTGGGCGATCTGCGCGCGCGCTACGGCCGCATCATCAACGCGGCACCCACCGACATCGCGCTGGCGCCGAGCATCTCGGTCGCGCTCAGCGCGATCGGGGAATCGCTCGACTACCGCCGTCGCCCCAAAGTCGTCATCACGTCGCTCGATTTCCCGACCGTCGCGTATCAATGGCTCGCGAAAGTCCCCAGCGGCGTGGAGCTCGTCGTCGTCGAGAGTCCCGATCGCATCGGCGTGCCGGTCGAAGCGATCGCGCGGGCCGTGGATGAGCGCACAGCACTGGTCGTGACGTCGCACGTCTACTTTACGACCGGCGCGATCCAAGACATCAAGCGCGTCGCGGAGGTTGCGCACGCGCAAGGAGCGCTCTGTCTCATCGATGCGTACCAATCGGTTGGACAGATTCAGGTGGACGTGCAGGACGCCGGAGTCGACGCCCTGGTCGCGGGCGGCCTCAAGTGGCTACTCGGCGGACCGGGCATCGTGTTCCTGTACGTGCGCGACAGCGTGACGCGCCGGCTCGAGCCGCGGATTTCCGGGTGGTTTGGGCAGCGCGAGCAGTTCGCCTTCGATCCTCGCGCGTTGACACTCCACGACGACGCTCGACGTTTCGAGATGGGCACGCCGTCGCTCGCCGCCGTCTACGCGCAGCTGGGCGGCCTCGAGTACATCGAGGAGATCGGCGTTCCTCGGATTCGCGAGGTGACGGCGGCCTTGACCGAAGATCTGATCGCCACGGTGCGTGCCGCCGGTTTCAAGCCGAAGGTGGCCGCCGAGCCGGAGCGGCGGTCGGCGATCGTGATGATTCCCATGCCCGATCCGGCGGCGGCCGTGCGGCACCTGGCGGCGGGCGGTGTGATCGTCGATAGCCGGCCCGGGCACGTCCGGTTCTCGCCTTTCTTCTACAACGTGCAGGATGACTATGTCAGAGCAACCGAGCGCCTCGCCTCGCAGCCCGCTCACTGAGGACGAACAACTCCTCACCCCGCCGCAGGTCGTTCCGATCGAGCGGCGGGCGTCCTTCACGAGCACCGACCCCTGGCGCGTGCTGCGGATCATGGGAGAGTTCGTCGAAGGCTTCGATACGCTGTCCGACATCCGCAATGCGGTGACGATCTTCGGCTCGGCGCGCACGCTGGAAGGCGATCCCTACTACGCGGCGGCGCTCGAGACGTCGCGCATGCTCGCCAAGGAAGGCTTCGCGATCATTACGGGCGGCGGGCCCGGTATCATGGAAGCCGCGAATCGCGGCGCCAAGGAGGGCGGTGGGCTGTCGATCGGCTGCAACATCGAGCTGCCGTTCGAGCAGGGGACGAACCAGTGGGTCGAGCGCTCGATCAACTTTCGCTACTTCTTCGTCCGCAAGACGATGTTCGTGAAGTATTCGACGGCATTCATCACTTTTCCCGGCGGATACGGCACGATGGACGAGCTGTTCGAGGCGCTGACTCTCGTGCAGACGGGCAAGGTGAAGCAGTTCCCTGTCGTGCTGTTCGGGCGCAAGTACTGGAGTGGACTCGCCGACTGGCTCAAAGAGCGGGTCGCGGGCGAAGGCAAGATCTCGCCTGAAGACCTGAACCTGTTCCTCGTGACGGATGAGCCTAAGGAGGCGCTTGGCTGGATCGTGGACGCCCGTGAGCGCCGTACTCGCGCGTACCGTGCGATGAGCCAGGCCGCGACACGATGACGCAAAACGAGTTCCTGCGAGGGCAGCGCATCAGTCCGAAGCCGGTCACCGGAAAGGAAACGGTGGCCGATCTCGTCGATAACGCGTTCCTGGCCTACAACGCCGGTCGCCTGGCGGAAGGATGCCGGCTGTTCGCGGAGCGCATGCTCGAAGACGACGTCACCGTCGGGATGAGCCTCACCGGGGCGATGACGCCTGCCGGACTTGGCATGTCCACCATGATCCCGCTCATCGAATCGGGGTTCGTGGACTGGATCGTGTCCACGGGCGCGAATCTCTATCACGACGCGCACTTCGGCCTCGGCATGGCGATGCATCGCGGCACCCCGTTCGCCGATGACGTCGTGCTGCGTGAAGCGGGCGTCGTGCGGATCTACGACATTTTCTTCGACTACGACGTGCTGCTGTCCACCGATCGCTTCGTGCGCGAGGTCTCGGCGCGCGACGAATTCCAGCGGCCGATGAGCACCGCCGAGTACCACCACCTGCTCGGCGGCTACGTCCTGGAGCGCGAGAAGGCGCTCGGTCTGTCGCGCAAATCGGTGCTCGGCGCCGCGCACGCCGCCGCTGTGCCGATCTACACCTCCTCGCCCGGCGACTCGTCCATCGGCATGAACGTCGCCGAGCAGGCGCTGTCGGGGAGCAAGCTGCGGTTTGACGTGAGCGCCGACGTGAACGAGACATCGTCGATCGTTTTCTCGGCGAAGGTACACGGCGGGAAGAGCGGAGTGTTGATCATCGGAGGCGGTAGCCCGAAAAATTTCGTGCTCCAGACCGAGCCGCAGATTCAAGAAGTGCTCGGGATCAGCGAGAAAGGGCACGACTACTATCTCCAGCTCACCGACGCGCGTCCCGACACCGGCGGCTTATCCGGTGCGACGCCGGCGGAGGCGGTGAGTTGGGGGAAAGTGGATCCGGACAAACTGCCGGGGACGGTCGTCGCGTATCTCGACAACACCGTCGCCTTTCCAATTCTGGCGGCGTACGCGCTGGCCCGACGCAAGCCCCGCAAGTTGAAGCGCCTGTACGACCGGCGCGGAGAGATGATGCGCGAGCTGACGGATTCGTATCTCGAGGCAAAAGCGGATCGGGACGCGCGCGCCGAGGCGGCAACTGGCGGCCGAGCGACCTGAGAGCCTGAAGTCCGCTAACTCCACCAGGGCGTATGCGGTGTACGTCCTGGGTTTGCTGACGCTGGTCAATCTTCTCAACTACCTCGACCGCAACGTCGTCTACGCCGTCTTCGAGCCGATCAAACGCGATCTGGGGCTCTCCGACGCGCAGCTCGGCTGGCTCGGCTCGGCCTACATCATCGTGCTGTCGCTTGCGGCGCTGCCGCTCGGCGTCATCGGCGATCTGCGCTCGCGCCGCAGCGTGATCACGCTGGGCGTCACCATCTGGAGCGCCGCGACCACCGCGGGCGGTATCGTCAGGCACTTCTGGCAGCTCTTCACCTGCCGCGCGCTCGTCGGATTTGGTGAGGCGGGCTACGCGCCGGCGTCGCAGGCGATCATCGCGCAGTACTACAAAGGACGGCGCCGGGCCTTCGCCATCGGGATCTACTCCGTCGGCATGGCGCTCGGCGGCGTGCTCGGGATCTGGTTTGGCGGCGTCATCGCGGAGCGCTACGGCTGGCGTTGGGCATTCATCTGGATGGGCTTTCCCGGACTGGTGCTCGCCCTGCTCGCGTCGCGCCTGCGCGAGCTCGATCGCCGCCCACCGCCGCCGATCGTCGAAACGCTGCGCCAGTGGTGGCGGCACGGCAAGCATGGCGTGACGCAGTATGTCATGCCGTTGGCGATTTGTGCTGGGATTGGCGCGGCGCTCGCGGGGTTTCTTTCCCTATTCGAGGGAATTCCCTCGCAATTCGGCACGGCGGTGTTCGGCGTCGGCACGAGCGTTGGGATCGCCTGGACGGTGTGGCGGCTCGTGCCGCTCGCCGTGCGGCGCACCAGTGAAGCCGGGGCAGTCGCCGCGGGTGCATTCGACGACTTTCAGGATGCGGCCGTACTTGTGCTGCGTACACCGACGCTGATCTGGATATTTTTGGGCGGCGCGATGGTCACGTTCGCGGTGAACGGGCTGATCGCGTGGGCGGCGGCATTCATGGAGCGGATGCACGGACTGTCGGTTGCGCGGGTGGGCGCGGAGTTTGGGCTGTGGGCGCTCACCGGTGGTGTGCTGGGTGCGCTCGTCGGAGGCCGCATGGCGGACAGATTGCAGCAGCGGTGGCGCGGTGGACGCGTGCTCACGTCGGGCGCGGGGTTCGTGCTGGGCGCGCCGGTGTGCGCCGCGCTGCTCCTGGTGCACGATCTCCGCTGGTTCGGGCCGCTCATCCTGGCGACATATTTCCTCTACACCTGGTACAACGGACCACTCGCCGCGGTCATTCTCGACGTGGTGCCGCCCGCCGTTCAGGCATCGGTGCTGGGCGCGTTCGTGCTGTTCTCGCACCTTGCCGGTGATGCGCTGGCGCCGCCGCTCATCGGCTATCTGTCCGACCGCACCGGCGATCTGCGCACGGCGATGCTGCTGCTGCCGGCCGTCGGGCTGCTGGGCGGCCTCGTGATTCTCATTTCGCTGAAGACTGTCGCCGGCGACATGGAGCGCGTCTCGGTATGAAGATCGCGGTGATCTTCGATTCGCTGCATCCCGAGTGGGAAGATGCCGCGTTCAAGCGGGAGGTTGAGCAAAAGGCGGAGGAAGCGGAGTACGACGTCGCGCGCGCGCTGCTCGCGGGCGGCCATGACGTGCTGATGATCGGGATCGGCGACGACGTCGCGCCCCTGCTCGCGAAACTGGCGGACTTCCAACCGAGACTCGTGTTCAACGGCTGCGAGGGCTTCCGCAAGAACGCGCGCCATGAGTACGCCATCGCGGCCTTACTCGACATGTACGGCTATCGCTACACCGGCTCGTCCCCGACCGCGCTGCTGGTCGCCCGCAACAAGTCGTTGACGAAAAAGGTTCTCGCCTATCACGGAATCCGCGTGCCGGCGTTCGCGGAATTCCACGACGGTGACAAGCTGGTGCGGCCGTCCGAGCTGCGTTTTCCGCTCATTGTGAAGCCGCTGCTGGAGGACGCGTCGATCGGCATCGCACAAGCGTCGGTTGTGGAGGACGATCCGAGCCTGACCCAGCGCGTCGAGTTCATCCACACCAAGTACCATCAGGCCGCCATCGTCGAGGAGCTGGTCGAGGGACGTGAGGTCTATGTCGGATTGATTGGCAACGACAAGCTGCAAGTGTTGCCGCTCACGGAGATGACGTTCGGCGAGCCCGAGACGGCGGAGCATCGCATCGCCACGTACAAGGCCAAGTGGGATGAGGACTACCGCAAGAAAAAGAAGATCAAGAACGTCTTCGCCAAAGGGGTCTCGGAGGAGCTGACCCAGCGGATCGGCGAGATCTGCAGCACCGCATTTCACGCGCTGTGGCTGCAGGATTATGGCCGTGTCGACGTGCGACTGGCGCACGACAACGAGGTGTATGTGCTCGAAGTGAACCCCAACCCGTTCATCGCGGCCGAGCACGAAATGGCGGAAGCGGCCGAGAAGGCGGGCCTCAAGTACAACGCCCTCATTCAGCGTATCGTGGACGAGGCGCTGGCGCGGTGAGCCGGCGCGAAGTCCCCACCCCCGAGCTGCGCTGCCCCCGCTGCCATACCGAGCTGGAGCGGTTCTGGAGCTATTGTCCGAGCTGCAGCCGGCGGCTCGAGTGGCGCGACACGCAGCGCGAGACCAACGCGGAGTGCGCGTACTGCGGGTGGATGGTGTCGGACGCCTCGTCGTTCTGCCCCTGGTGCGGCCGCAACATCGAGGACGACGACTCGAGCGACGAGCCGCTCAAGGCGCCGAAGGGATTCAAATTCCACGCCCGCTGCGACTGGGGCTGCGGCGGCGGCGTGATGTATCCGATGCGGTTCTGCCCTTGGTGCGGGCGGGCGCAGACGTGGCGCTACGATCACTTCCAGAATGCCTGCCCGCATTGTGACCGCGGCGTGGACGACTGGATGGCGACCTGCCCGTGGTGTGGCGAGGACGCCACCGGGGGCGACCTCATCCCCCGGGCGCTGCGGCGCGCGCGGCGCCTGCTGATCGTCTCTCGCATCCGCGACTGGCACTACCGCGTCGCGCTGCGGCCCGGCGTTTCGGGCGTCGCGCCGCGCGCGCCGAAGGTGATCGAGCTCGACCGCCGCTACGTCACCGGCAAGCGGCGGCGCGACGAGATCTCGTGGAACATGCTCACCGGCCTGCTGCTGCACGAGCTCGGCCACTCATTCCTCTATCACCACTGGGCGTGGACGCGCACCGGCCGCTTCCGCCGTGCCTTCGGCGAAGTGCGTAAAGCCTACCGCGTGGTGGACGAGCACTGGGTGGACTTCGAACGTCGCCGCATCGCGACGACGCTCACCGATTACGTCAGCGCCTATGCCGGGACGCATCCGCAGGAAGATTTTGCCGAGACGTTCCGGTTCTACGTGGCGCGGCGCGGCCGCCTGCGCGAGCTGTTCAGCGAGTTCGGCCGCAAGCGGAAGGGCGTGCGCGTCTACGAGAAGTTTCTGGTGCTCCACGATTTTGTCCGCGGTCTGCGGGGCTGGAAATGAACAGAAGGACGGTGGAGGTTGGTCGAGGTTGGTGAAGGTTGGTGGAGGAAAGCGTAACCTCCACCATCCTTCACCAACCTCGACCATCCTTCACAACCTCGCGGGCGTCAGCCCGCGAAGCAATACGCGCAGCCCTTCTCCTGTGCCCGTGCGACTGCGAGCACGCCCGACGGCACGACCTGCACGCCCGGGAGCAAGCCCGCGACCCACTCCGCTTTCACCGCGGTTGCATCCATGTTCATCTTCCCCGCCACCATGCCGCTGTACACGGTGAGCGCGACGTTGCAGCACCCGACCTGCGCGCCGCTCGCGAGCAGGGCCTCGAGACCGGTCCCCGGCAGCGGCAGGGGCATCACCTTTGCAAAGACGTTGCGGACCGCCGGCGCCTCGCCGTCCTTGATATTGAACACCTCACCCAATTTGTATTTCGCCCACAACGCATCCTGCATGGCGATCGGAATCGCCGCATGGCGCAGCACAATGACCGCGGAGTTGTCGGCGTCTTTCGTGCCGTAGTTCTCGTTGTTGCCGTTGAGCCAGACGCGCGGCCAGACCACCGGCATGCCGCTATTCGACTCGGGCGCGTCAAAGATCATCTTGTGCTTTCCGTTGATGCGATTGAGCCATGTCTCGAACGACGGGTCCGCTCCCGTGACTGGGTCGTGGCGCGACGGCTGCGCCTCGAGTCGAAGCGGGGTGAGCCCTGCGACTCCAGCGGCCGCCGTGGCGGCGAGACGACCAAGAAACCCACGCCTGTACATGCGAAGCCTCCTCAGTGGTGTGACCGTGTTGGATATGCGACATCGGGTGGTGGATCGCCGTTGGGCCAATCGTTTTCCTTGCCCCGGAAGTCCGGCCGGGGATGCGCGTTCACGAACGCCGCGACGTCAAACGCCTGGCTGTCCGTGAGCGTGCCGGGCGTGTCGAACGGCATGTTGCGACTGATGAATTCGGCGGCGGTACGCACGCGCGTCATACCGGCCCCGACGTTATAGGACTGCGGCCCCCACAATGGTGGCGCGCCCGCCGTGCCCTCGCCCGCCGCGCCGTGGCACTTGGCACACGACGCCGCGAACACCCGCGCGCCGGCCGCGGTGTCGGCCTTGAAGGTCGCCCACTTCTGCAGCCGCGCGCTCGAGCCGCCAGGGGAGGGCGGGGGCGCCACCGTCACGCCGCGCGAGAGAAACGCGAAATAGGCGACGATGTCGCGCATGTCCGGCCCCGCCGGATCGAGTGCGGCTCCGTTCATGCTGCGGCGGAAGCAATCGTTCACGCGGTATTCGATCGTCTCGACCACGCCGCTGCGGGCCCGATACTGCGGATACCGCGCGAACACTCCCATCCACGAGCCGGTCTCGCGCCGCCCTTCGTCGAGGTGGCAGCTCGTGCAGCGCAGTTTGTTGCCCACGTGGTTCGGCAAGCTGTCCCGCGTCGCGGTGAGCAGCGCCCGACCCCGCCGCACCGCATCGCCGTACGGACCCGCGGGAATGACGGAGTCTGCAGCTGCTGCGGTGCGCGAGGGAGCGGCTTTCGAGCAAGCAGCAAGGCTGGTGATGCCGAGGAAAACAGCGAAGGTGCTGGGGCGCACCCGGCGAGATATACCGGCATTTGCGCAGGCGGCAACCTTTTGTGCGGTGCGCCTATCCAAACGGGCGTATCCTCCACCCAGGATCGCTATGATTGCGCCGCTGCTTACTTCCCTGCTGCTCGTCGTCCAAAACCGTCCCGCGCTCGATTCGGCAACCGTCACGCGGCTCCTCAATCAGCTCAAGGTCAGCGATTCGGCGGTGTGCGCGCTCGCCGGTGAAGCGCTCACCAACTACGGCGGCTTCTGGGGGCACGCGTTTGCCGATCCCGGCATGCCGATGCCCCAGCCGATGCCGACACCAATGCCGATGCCGGGCGGCGGCCCGGGTGAGGTCCGCGTCAACATGCACGAGAACACCCGCGACATGGATCCAGCGGTGCTGCGCGCCTTCCGCGCGGTGATTCGCGACGACAACCGCTGTGTGCGCAACATCGCCGCGCGCGTATTGGGAAACCACGGCGGTTCTGAGAGCTATAGTCTGTTCGTCGGAATGCTCAAGGATGCACGCGCCGACTTCCGCGAAACCGGAGCGCGGGGCCTCGGCGAGCTCCAGGACTCGCGCGCGATCACTCCACTTGTCGACGCACTCAGCGGCGATGCCAGTCCGGTAGTTCGCATGACCGCGGCATGGGCCCTGGGCGAAATCGAAGAGAAAACCGCGATCGACGCGCTCGCCCGCGCGCTCGGTGATCGTGCGCCGGAGGTACGGCGCACGGCTGCGTGGGCGCTGGGTGAGCTCGACGACAAACGCGCCGTTCGGCCGCTCAGTGGGGCACTCAATGACGGCGTCCTCGAGGTGCGTCTCGTGGCGGTGTGGGCAGTGGGAGAGATCGAAGACGCGTCCGCGGTGCCGCTGCTCGCCACCGCGGCCAAGGACCGTGACTCACGCGTGCGTCAGCAGGCCGCGTGGGCATTGGGCGAGATCGAGGACGCGCAAGGAATCGCCTCCCTCGAGGCACTGATGCGCGATCCCGTCGCCGACGTGCGGAAGACGGCGATCTGGGCATTGGGGGAAATCGAGGATGATCGGGCGGTGGAGCCGCTCGTCGCAGCGCTGAAGGACAGCGACGAGGATGTCCGCGCAACCGCCGCCTGGGCGCTGGGAGAAATCGAAAGCCCGCGCGCTCTCGATGGACTGACGGCGGCGCAGCGCGACGAGGTGGGGTCGGTCCGTCACGCGGCGACGTGGGCACTGCGGCAGATCGACGACAACAACGAGAACATTCACGTGCGCGTGCGGCCACGCGTGAAGGTCAAGCCCTGATCCGACCTCGCTCCACGATCTGAAAGTAGTCGCGCAGCTCCTCGGCCTCTCGCGAGTCGTCCCAGCCGAGGAGCTGCTTCATTCGCGCGATGACTGCGGGGATAACCGACTGGGCATGGTCGGGAACTTCATAGAATAGATGCAGCCGTCGGACTAGGACGTCCTGCACGCGGATCGCCATCTCGCGCTCGACGGCATAGGTGATTTCGGCCCAAATCTCCGGGCGGCCCGCGATGATCGGTTGGCCGAGCGGTCGATCACGATCCACGAAATTGAGCACGGCGGCCGCCTCGCTGCCGTAATACGCGACCAGGTGGCGGGCCGTCGCCTCGGACGCGCCGCGCGCCCGCGCGGCCTCGACGAGCACCTCGAGCTCGGCGGCTTCCCCACCGGGCAACGGTTGCCGGTCCGTGGGGACGCGCGGCGCGAAGGGACGACCGTCCAGCTCGTGCAGGCGCGCGGCGACGCGATCCACGACATCCCGCGCCATCACCCGATACGTCGTCAGCTTGCCGCCGGCGATCGAGATGAGACCATGGGGGCTTTCGAGCACGCGATGCTCGCGCGACACCTGCGACGGATCTGCATGATCCTCGCGCAGCAAGGGACGCAACCCCACCCACGCCGACACGACGTCATTCGAGCCGAGGTGTGCGTCGGGAAACGCTGCGTTGGCTGAGCGCAGCAGATACGTCACATCGCCGGCGGTCACCCGCAGCGCATCGGGCGAGGAGTCCGCGTCGGTATCGGTCGTCCCGATGTATGAGAGCTCCTCCCAGGGCAGCACGAACATCACGCGGCCATCGATCTGGGAGAGCAAGGTCACCGCGTGCTCGTTGGCGATGCGCCGGCGCGGCACGGTGACGTGTGCGCCTTTGGTGAGCCGCAGGATCGGCGCCGCTTGGGGGTCGTCGAGTCGACGCAGCTGGTCGGACCAGGGGCCGGTGGCATTCACCACAACGTTGGCGCGAATGCTCGCGGTCTGGCCGGTCAACACGTCGCGCACGATCGCGCCGCGCACGCGTCCGTCGGGCTTGAGCAGCGCCGTGGTCTCGACGTAGTTGGCGGCGAGCGCGCCGGCACGGACGGCGCTGCGCACAGTCGCGATGACCAGGCGCGCGTCGTCCGCCTGAGCGTCGTAGTACAAAGCCGCGCCGATCAAGCCGCGGTTCCGCAATCCTGGCTCGACGCGTCGCACTTTCTTGGCGCGGAGCCAGCGATGCCAGCGCACGTTGCGGAACACAGACAGCAGATCATAGAGCCACATCCCAGCGCGCAGCTTCCACGCGGGCAACCGGCCGCCGCGATAGACGGGAAAGAGGAACGCGAGCGGCCGCACCAGATGCGGCGCGATCTTGAGCAGCACGCGCCGTTCGCGGCTCGCCTCGAAGACCAGGTGGAACGCGCCCTGCTCGAGATAGCGAATGCCGCCGTGGATGAGGCGCGACGAGTGTGAGGAGGTGCCCGCGCCGAAGTCGGACTTGTCGACGAGCGCCGTGCGGAACCCACGCAATGCCGCATCGCGCGCAATCCCCGCTCCCGTAATGCCGCCGCCGATGACGAGCACGTCTACCGGCGTCTCGACCATGGACGCCCAGGCTGCGGCACGCGTTGGCTCCAACTCCCCTCCACTTGGGGCTGGTGGTAGGTTTCGACTCCCAGGAAGAGGGGAAGAATCTAATGCCCGGTCTCAACGGACGGCGCGTCGCGGTTGTCGCCGGCGTCCGGACGCCGTTCACCAAAGCCGGCACGCTGCTGAAAGACGCGCGCGCCGTCGATCTCGCGCGCTATGCGGCCCGCGAGCTGCTCGAGCGCACGAACTTGGACGGCACGGAGGTCAACGAAGTGATCTTCGGCCAGGTCGTGCCGTCGGCGCTGGTGCCGAATGTCGGACGCGAGGTGAGCCTGCTGCCGCAGCTCCCCAAGGAAATCCCCGCATACTCCTTAAATCGCGCCTGCGCCTCCGCCAATCAGGCGATTACTGCCGGCCAGGATCAGATCTCTCTCGGCAATGCGAACGTGATCATCGCGGGCGGCGCCGAGGCGCTCTCCGATATTCCGATTCTCGCCTCACGCCGCCTCGCCGACATCCTCGTGGAAGCGAGCAAGGCCAAGTCGCTCGGTGCACGCATCAAGACCTTTGCGAAGATCCGACCGAGGGATCTCGTGCCCGTGTCGCCCGCGATCGCCGAGCCGTCGACGGGGGAGTCGATGGGCCAGTCGGCCGAGAAGATGGCGAAGGAGAATCACATCTCGCGCGAGGCGCAGGACCGCTGGGCGCTGCGCAGCCACAAGCTGGCCGCCCAGGGCACGGCCGACGGACGCCTCACGGCGGAGATCGTGCCCTGGCTTCCCACCCGGCCCGGCGAGGCGATCGTCCAGCAGGACAACGGCATCAGAAGCGACACGTCGCTCGAGCAGATGGCGAAGCTCAAGCCCGTCTTCGATCGCCGCTACGGCAGCGTCACCGCCGCGAACTCCTCGCCCCTCACCGACGGCGCCTCCGCCGTGCTGCTGATGAGCGACGAGGCGGCGCGCGCGCTCGGTTATGAGCCGATCACCTTCATTCGTTCCTATGCGGTTGCCGCCGTCGATCCCGGCTGGCAATTGCTCCAGGCGCCGATCTTCGCGGTGCCCAAGGCGCTGGAGCGCGCGGGCATCCAATGGAAGGACCTCGGCCTCATCGAGATTCACGAGGCATTCGCATCGCAGGTGCTGTCGAATCTCCAGGGCTTCGCCGCCAAAGGGTGGGAGATCAACGAAGACATCATCAACGTGATGGGCGGTTCGATCGCGATCGGCCACCCGTTCGGCGCCACGGGCGGCCGGCTCGTGACGACGCTGTCCAATGAGATGCGCCGCCGCGACGTGCAGTTTGGGCTCATCTCCGTTTGCGCCCAGGGCGGCATGGGATTCGCAATGGTGCTGGAACGCCGCTAGTGTCGACGATCGCTCCTCCGCAGTCGCGCACCGCGCCCGCCGTCACCTGGGATGTCACCGATGGTATCGCGACCGTCGTCCTCGACCTGAAGGGCCAGCCGGTCAACGTCATTTCGCGAGCGGTCAAGGATGAGTTCCTGGCCTGCTTCGCGGCGCTCGCCGACGACGCGAGGGTACGCGCGGTCGCCTTTTTCTCCGGCAAAGCCGACAACTTCATCGCGGGCGCCGATATCGAAGAGTTCGTCACGCTCAGCTCCGCCGCCGCAGCTGAACGACTGTCGGCCGACGGCCAGGAAATGCTCGACCGCGTGGCGCGCTTTCCGAAGCCGATCGCCGTCGGCATTCATGGCGCCTGCCTCGGTGGCGGATTCGAGTTCGCGCTTGCCTGCCATTACCGCGTCGCCACGGACCACCCCAAGACACAGATCGGCTTACCCGAAGTGCAGCTCGGCATCCTGCCGGCGGCCGGAGGCTGTCAACGATTGCCGCGGCTGGTGGGTGCACGTGCCGCGCTCGACATGATTCTCGCTGGGAAGTCCGAACGCGCTGCCAAAGCGTTTCGCCTGGGGATGGTGGACGAGCTGGTCGCTCCACCGATCCTCGCCGACATCACCCTTGCTGCCGCGCGGCGCATGGCCGGCGGCTGGCGTCCCAAGAGGAAGCGTCCCGGCGGATTTCTGGGCTTTCTGCTCGACGGCAATCCGCTGGGCCGGCGGCTCGTGTTCCGGATGGCCCGCAAGCAAGTGCTCGAGCGCACCGGCGGGCACTACCCGGCCCCGCTCGCGGCCCTTGAGGGCGTCGAGTACGGCCTGCGGCACGGAATGGCGGAGGGATTGAAGCGCGAGGCGCAGCTGTTCGGCCAACTCGCGGTGACGGACGTCTCCCGCAAGCTGGTGCAGATCTTTTTCGCGACGAATCAACTCAAGAAGGATCCGGGCGTCCCGAATGCGCCGCCTCCCGTGCGTGTCGAGCGGCTCGGCATCATCGGCTCGGGCTTCATGGGGTCAGGCATCGCGGGCACCGCCGTCGCTCAGGCTGAAGTGGACGTGCGCATGAAGGACGCCGACCTGGGCCGCGTCGCGCAGGGCATTCTCGCGGCGCGGGCGATTCTCGATGACCGGCTGAAGCGACGTCGCAACACGAAGTACGAATACGCGCGGCTCGTCGCGCTGCTATCGGGTGGTGACACGTACACAGGCTTCGGCCGTGCAGAGCTGACGATCGAGGCGGTCTTTGAGGAGCTCGGCGTCAAGCAGCAGGTGCTGCGCGAGGTTGAGCCGGTGCTTCCCCCTGCGGGTGTGTTCGCTTCCAACACCTCGACGATCCCGATCACGCGCATCGCCGAAGCGGCACGCGCGCCCGAGCGCGTCATCGGGATGCACTTCTTTTCGCCCGTCGCGAAGATGCCGCTGCTCGAGGTCATCCCCGGCGCTCGCACGGAACCGCAAACCGTCAGCACCGCCGTCGCGTTCGGACGGCGGATGGGCAAGACGGTGATCGTCGCGCAGGACACCCCAGGCTTCTGGGTAAATCGCATCCTCGCGCCCTACGCCAACGAAGTCGGCCATCTCCTTGCCGAGGGCGCGTCGATCGAGGAGATCGACAGCATGGCGGTGCGGTTCGGTTTCCCCGTGGGGCCCGTGACGCTGCTCGACGAAGTTGGGCTCGACGTCGCGATCAAAGTCGCGGGCGTGATGCAGGGGGCATATGGCGACCGCATCCTGCCGGCGCCGGGCGCGGGGATTGCCGCGCTCGTGAAGGAAGGCCGGCTGGGACGCAAGTCGGGCCGCGGCTTCTACATCTACAAGGGTGGCAAGAAGCGTGGCGTCGACGAAAGCGTGTACGGCCTGCTCGGAGTCCATCCCAATGGCGGCCCTCGTCCCGCGGAGATTCTGCAACGGCTCGTGCTCGGCATGGTGAATGAAGCGGCACGGGCACTCGGGGAGGGGGTAGTCCGGAGTCCTCGCGACGGTGACATCGGCGCCATCTTCGGGTTCGGGTTTCCGCCATTTCGCGGCGGACCGCTGCGCTACGCGGACGACTTGGGAGCCGAGCGCGTCGCGACTGATCTCGAACGGCTCGCCGAGCGATACGGTGCTCGGTTCGCGCCAAGTGAAGTGCTGCGAGAGCATGCTCGTGCCGGGACCAAGTTCTACGCCTGATGCTGCGCGCCGCATTTCTCTGGCTGAGCGAGCAACCGCGCATCTTCGGGTTTGTCCGGAGGAACCGGCTCGCCCGCAAACTGGCATCGCGGTTTGTCGCCGGCGAAACCATAGACGAAGCGATTCCCACGCTGCGCGACCTGAACGCGAGCAACCTGTCCGCGTCTCTCGACCTTCTGGGCGAGTCGGTGCTGCACGCCGAGGAAGCGCAGCGCGCCTGCCGCACCTATCTCGATCTGCTCGAGCGAAGTCACGGCGCCGGGGCCAATGCCAACGTCTCCGTCAAGCTCACGCAGATGGGGCTCGACATCGACGAGAAGCTGTGTCTGGGCAACATGCGCGCGATCATCGGCAAGGCGAAGCAGTACGACTCATTCGTGCGCGTCGATATGGAGCAGTCGAGCTACACGGCCCGGACGCTCCAGCTCTTCACCGCCGTGTTCTATCCCGAATTCGGGAACGCCGTCGGCGTCGTGCTGCAGTCCTACTTGCGGCGCACCGCGGCAGACACGGACGCCATGATCGCCTTGGGCGCGCGCGTGCGACTGTGTAAGGGAGCGTATCAGGAGCCGGAGGACGTCGCGTTTCCCAGGAAGAGCGACGTGGACGCCAACTACATCGCCTGTATGGAGCGCCTGCTGGAACGAGGCAACTACCCCGGCATCGCGACGCATGATGTGACGATCATCGATCACGCGAAGGCGTTCGCAAAAAAGAAGGGCATTCCCGCCGAACGCTTCGAGTTCCAGATGCTGTACGGCGTCAGACGCGACCTGCAGTACAGACTGCGGCGCGAAGGCTACAACATGCGAGTGTACGTCCCATTCGGGACGCACTGGTATCCATATCTCATGCGTCGCCTTGCCGAACGTCCCGCCAACATCGCGTTCATCACCACCAACATTCTCAAAGAGTGGACGACACGACGTTAGGCGGTTATCAGCAGGTGCACGGACGTCCGCCAGCGTTCGGTGCGGCGGACGGGCAGGCGTATTCGGTCGACACGTTCACCGACGACTCCGCGGAAGCGGGACGCTACGGTGCTGCGCTGCTCTTCGTGCGGTGGGGTGAAGGCGAGCGCCCGGCCGGACATCTGGAAACGGACTACCTCGCGTTCGGCTCGACGCCTGACGAAGCGCTCGCACCGGTCCTGGCTCTGACGCTGGAGCAGGTGAAGGCGCATCTCGATCAGTGTGTCGCGCGGAGCCGCGTGTGAGCGCCACGAGTGGCGTCGTGCTGGCGCGCACCGCCGGCGGCTATCGGGTTCACACCGACGCGGGCGAAATCACCGTCACGCTGCGCGGCAAGCTGAAGCATCGGGACTCCGATCGCGTCGTCCCGGGCGACGTCGTCGTCCTCGAGGGATCCACGATCGCCGAGATCCGTCCGCGCCGTTCCGTGCTCGCGCGTCGGGCGGCGCAAGGCAGCAGCGGCGCGGGTCCGCGGCGCGCACAGCCTGTCGCCGCCAACGTCGATCAGGTGATCGTCGTGACCTCTGCTCGTGATCCCGAGCCGAGTCCCAGGATGATCGATCGTTTCCTGGTGATCGC
>WNEY01001842.1_pt1 | contig 22125 bp, 25 predicted proteins | sample 5400531 | NCBI WGS metagenome assembly WNEY01 (sample SAMN13153338, study PRJNA577476) | soil metagenome | isolation source: 200 cm saprolite under Douglas fir tree site 1 | place: USA:California | collected 2015-04-18
CGTCGGCAGCCGCCAGCACCCGCCAGTCGAGGCGGCGCCCGGCAGCTACGTCAGGCAGAAGTAGTGGGCATCATTCCGGCCGAACGATACTCGATGGTGGTGGCCAGGGGCCGGGTCCTCCGGGTCGCGGTCCGGCCAGGACCCGGCACCCCGCTGCTGCTCTGCAACGGCATCGGCGGCAGCCTGGAACTGCTGCAGCCCTTCGTCGACGCGCTCGACCCCAGCCGTCCGGTGATCAGGTTCGACCTGCCCGGCATCGGCGGGTCACCGGCTCCGACCCTGCCCTATCACCTGCTGACCCTGCCCGGCACGCTGGCCGGCCTGCTCGACCGGCTCGGGCACCGCCAGGCCGACGTGCTCGGCGTCTCCTGGGGCGGCGGGCTGGCCCAGCAGTTCGCGGTCCAGTACCCAAGCAGGACCCGCCGGCTCGTGCTGGTCGCCACTGGCACCGGCTCGGTGATGGTTCCCGCCCGGCCGCGGGTGCTCAAGCACATGATCACCCCGCGCCGGTTCCGCGACCCCGGCTACGCCGCCACTGTCGCCCAGGAGATCTACGGCGGGAGCCTCCGCGAGCACCCGGAACGGGCCCGCGAGCTACTGCACGGGAGAGCCGGTCCGCGGCGCGGCTATTACTACCAGCTGCTCGCCGGGGCCGGCTGGACGAGTCTGCCGCTGCTGCCGTTCATCCGGCCGCCGACGTTGATTCTGGCTGGCGACGACGATCCGATCATTCCCCTGGCCAACGCCAGGCTTATGCACTCGATGATTCCCCGAAATGCTTTGCAAATATATAAAGGAGGTCATTTGGAGCTAGTTGCAGATCCAATGCTACTCACGCCCGCCATCGAATCGTTTCTGAATTCAAAAGAAGGGACGGAAAGTGATGAGTAATGAAGTTGCGCGCCTTGGCGCGGCGCTCGGTACCGATTTCTTCTCGGTGCGCGAGCAGTTCACCGACGAGCAATGGACGAAGTTCGCGACCGTGCGGAAGTTCGTCGACACCGAGGTCGTGCCGGTCGCCGGGCCGCACTGGGAGCGGGCCGAGATGGCGTGGGACCTGGTCAGGCGGCTGCCCGAGCTGGGCATCGTGGGCGAGGACATCGAAGGCTACGGCTGCGCCGGGATGAGCGCGATGGCGGCCGGTCTGGTCACCATGGAGCTGCACCGGGGCGATGGCGGCCTCGGGGTCGTGCACGGGGTGCACTCCGGACTGGCGATGCGCTCGATCGCGCTGTGCGGCTCGCCGGAGCAGAAAGCCCGCTGGCTGCCGGAGATGGCGACGATGCGCAAGCTCGGTGCGTTCGCGCTGACCGAGCCCGATCACGGCTCGGACTCGGTGGCGCTGGAAACTTCGGCGCGGCCGGAAGGGGACGGCTGGGTCCTGGACGGCCGCAAGCGCTGGATCGGGCTCGGCACGCTGGCCGATTTCGTGGTGGTCTGGGCCAGGAGCACGGTGGACGGCAAGGTCGGCGCCTACGTCGTCGAGCGGGGCGCGCCTGGATTCGCGGCCAGCGTGATCGAGGGCAAGGCCTCGCTGCGCTCGGTGTGGCAGGCCGACATCGAGCTGACCGGCGTCCGGGTGCCGGAGGAGAACCGGCTGCCGGGAGCCCGCTCGTTCGCCGACGCGACCCGGGTGCTGGCCGCGACCCGCAGCACCTGTGCCTGGGCGGCGCTCGGCCACGCGACCGCGGCCTACGACGCCGCGCTGCGGTACGTGAGCGAGCGCAAGCAATTCGGCAAGACGCTGGCCAGCTTCCAGATCATCCAGCAGCGCCTGGTCTCGATGCTGGCCGACCTGACCGCGATGCAGCTGTATTGCCTGCAGCTCGGCCGGCTGGCCGAGGCGGGCAAGCTCACGCCGACGGTCGCGGGCCTGGCCAAGATGCACAACACGCGCAAGGCCAGGACCCTAGTCGCCGAAGCGCGTGACATGCTGGGCGGTAACGGAATCCTCCTCGAGAACCACGTGATCAGGCATATGGCCGACCTGGAGGCGATCCACACGTTCGAGGGGACCGAGACGATCCAGACGCTGATCGTCGGCCGGGATATCACGGGAATCGCGGCGTTTGCCTGATCGGAGGTGGAGGGCACTGCGGAAGATCGTGTGACTCTTTGCCCGGGCCGGTCCCGGTCAACCTCCGGCTAGCCGAGACCAGGACCTTCGGCGGCGGCGTGGTGCTGCTGCGCTACGAGCGCTAACCGGATGGTGGCTCGCCGGGCCAGGTCTCGGCAAAGCCGAAGAGCCCGCCGGTCTGGCCAGCGGGCCCTTCGGATCGTCGGTACCGGTTATTCGCGGGTTGCCGCCTCGTGGCCGGCGTGCTCGTGGGGCATCGCGAGCGGCCAGCCGCCCTGGGCCAGCCTGGCCCGCACCCGCGCGATGTCGAGGTCCAGCGGCTTCCTGTCGCTCGCCCTGCGTAGCGCGTCGTGGATCATCTGGCCAGTGGCCGGGTCGGACGAACTCGCCAGTTCATCGGCGACCGCATTGATGTCGGCGTCGCTCAGGTGGCTGCCGAGCAGGGCGAACAGGGGGAGGTAATCCCCTTCGGGCACCCCTTCCGGGTACCCGGCCCGCAGCCAGCCGACTATCGATTTCAGTACTTCGGGCAGCGCCATGTGATCAGGCCTCTCGGTGTCGGTGGCTGGCTCAGTGCGGGTGGCCGGCTGTGTAGATCGCCCAGATGCCCCAGCCGATCGCGCCGAGCACGATCAGGAAGCACAGGCCCCCGGCAATCAAGCCGACTGGGTTACCGCCGACCAGCTTGTCCGAGGAGCCGCCGGCCAGGTTGTCGCCTTCGGTGCTCTGAGTGCTGCCGCCGGTCAAGGCCAGTGCCCGCAGGCCGACGGCGAACAGGGCGGGGAGCCCGGCGCCGGCTAGCAGGGAGAGAACGACGATCTGCCAGAGCGCGCTGAAGTTGATCCAGGGCGGAATGGGTGTTGGCGCGGATGCCGCCAGTAGGTGGTGCATGGTTTGTTCTCCGGTCTCGTCAGGCGGCAGCGGCGGCTGGTGTCCGGTCGGCCGGCTCGGACGGAGCGACCCCTCCGGTCCACTCGGAGTTGACGTTGCTGTGGTCGACCTTGGTCTTGCGGGACCGCCAGTAGATGGCGCCGCTGATCGCGATCAGGATGATCGTGTCGACGACCACGCCGGCCGTGCCGCCGATCGCGTTCGCCAGCGCGTAGGCACCCGCGCCGACGATGCCCGCCGCCGGGAGCGTGAACACCCAGGCGGTCGCCATCCGGCCGGCCACGTTCCAGCGGACCTCCGCGCCCTTCTTGCCGAGGCCGGTGCCGATGATCGAGCCGGTCGCGACGTGCGTGGTCGACAGCGAGTAACCGAAGTGGCTGGACAGCAGGATGACGGCGGCCGAAGAGGACTCGGCGGCCATGCCCTGCGGAGGCTCGATTTCGACCAGGCCCTTGCCGAGCGTGCGGATAACCCGCCAGCCGCCGACGAAGGTGCCGGCCGCGATCGCGAGCCCGCAGGTCAAGATCACCCAGAACGGGGCGCCCGCGGTGGCGGGCACCGACTTGTTCACGATCAGCGCGAGCGTGATCACGCCCATCGTCTTCTGGGCGTCGTTGGTGCCGTGCGCCAGTGACACCATGGACGCGGAGCCGATCTGGCCGATGCGGAAGCCGTGGGTGCGAGCACCATCGGTCATTCTCTGGCTGATCCGGTACAGCAGCCAGGTGCCGGTGCCGGCGACGAGCACCGCGACGATGGGGGACAGGCCGGCCGGAACGATGACCTTGGCGACCAGGTTGTGCCACTGGACGGCGTGGCCGCCAGCCGCGCCGATAGTCGCGCCGATCACGCCGCCGATGAGTGCGTGCGATGAGCTTGATGGGATGCCGAAGAGCCAGGTGACCAGGTTCCAGATGATGCCGCCAGCCAGCCCAGCCGCCACTACGGTCAGCGTGACTATGCCGGTGTCCACCAGGCCGCTGGCGATCGTCGCCGCGACGCTCAGCGAAAGGAATGCACCGATCAGGTTCAGCACCGCCGACAGGCCTACCGCGACGCGTGGGGTCAGCGCCTTGGTGGCGATCGAGGTCGCCATGGCGTTGCCGGTGTCGTGGAAGCCGTTCGTAAAGTCGAACGACAACGCGGTGATAACTACCAGTACAAGCAGAAAGTCGTTCACACGATTAGCATCAGTGCGAGATGGCTACGAGTTAAAGTATCTGCGCTAAAAGTCCCACAAGATGCTGGACGTCTGTAACCTTCTGTTCACCTAAGATTCGTTATGCACCTGCGCTCCGGGCTATATTGCGCAGATGTGACGGATGGGGCGCACGGGGTGGACTAAGACTGGCCCCGATGCCGGTCCTGGTGCTGGTTCCATCCGGTGCGGCTGTCGGCTCTAGCTGGGTCGGCTGTCGGCTCTATTCGGGTCGACTGGGCCTCGTGAGAGCATGCCGGTATGGGGTTGATCGCAGCATTCGGGCCGATTTGGATCCTGACTGCTGTTGGCTATCTGACCCGTCGACGTCGGTTGCTGGCCGACAACATGGCCGAGGTGCTCGGCCAGTTCGTCTTTCACCTCGCGATCCCGGCCGACTTGTTCCTGACGCTTTCCCGGACCTCGCTGTCCGGCCTGGCCGGGCGGCCACTGGCGGCGTTCGCGGTGAGCACGGTGGCGCTGATGGGGCGGGCTGGTTCGCGGCCGGGCGGTGGTTCGGCCGCAAGCCCGGTGAACGCGCGATCTGGAGCATGGCCGCCGGCTACGTCAACTCGGCAAACCTGGGCATCCCGATCGCGATGCGGGTGCTTGGCAGCGCCTCGTTCGTAATCGAGGTCCTGCTGCTGCAAACGCTCGTGGTCACTCCGATTGTGCTGACCGTGCTTGACCGGCACGACGATGCGGCCGGACGGATCAGGCTCCGGCGGATCGCCTCGATGCCGCTGCGCAATCCCGTGATTCTGGCGTCCGGGCTCGGCGTGATCGCCTCGGTGACGGGCTTCCGTCCGCCGTCGGTGCTGCTCGACCCGCTGACACTGCTCGGCGCCGCCGCCGTGCCGACCGCCCTGATCGCACTAGGGGCTTCGCTTTACCGCCCGCCGGTCAGGACGCAGCCAGTCGATTCGCCCGAGCCCGCGCAGGCCGGGTCCGCGCCACCCGAGTCGGTGCACGCCGAGTCCGCCCCGGCCGAGCTGGCGGTCATCTCGGTGCTGAAGCTGGCCGTGCAGCCGGCGGTCGCGCTTGCGGCCGGCTTGGCGTTTGACCTGCCCCACGCCGAACTGGTCGCGGTCGTCGTGTGTGCCGGACTGCCGACCGCCCAGAACGCCTTCATCTATGCCCAGCGTTACCACGCCGCCGACGGTCTGGCCAGCCGGTCGATCATCGTCACCACGACCCTGTCGATGGCCACCTTGATCATCATCGCGGCCCTGCCCGGCCGGTAAGGCGCTGCCCGGCCGGTAAGGCGCTGCCCGGCCGGTAAGGCGCTGCCCGGCCGGCAAATTGCCGCCGCATTAGCTCGCAGTTACTATACCGGTTAAGTAGATTTCCTGAACCGGAAGCGGGCCCTGCCTTGGACAACACCGCCCCGATCACGATTCCCGGCGATTTCCTGTTCGGCACCTCCACCGCTGCGTATCAGGTCGAGGGATCGGCCAGGGCCGAGGGCCGGGGCGAATCGATCTGGGACATCTTTAGTCATACCCCGGGAAAGGTCCGCAACGGCGACACCGGCGACGTGGCCTGCGATCACTACCGGCGGCTCGACACCGATCTCGACCTGGTCGCCGAGCTTGGCGTCGACGCCTACCGGTTCTCGGTCTCCTGGCCGCGCATCCAGCCCGACGGCAAGGGCCCAGCCGATCCCGCCGGGCTCGACTTCTACCGTCGCGTGGTCGACGGCCTGCGCGAGCGAGGCATCGAGCCGGCCCTAACGCTGTATCACTGGGACCTGCCGCAGGCGCTGCAGGATGCGGGTGGCTGGCCCGCCCGCGACACGGCCAGCCGGTTCGCCGAGTACGCCGGGATCCTCGCATCAGCGCTCGGCAGCGACGTCGGGAAGTGGATCACGTTGAACGAGCCATGGTGCTCGGCCTGGCTCGGATACGGCAACGGCGTCCATGCCCCAGGCGCGTCCGACCTCGGCCAGGCACTGGCCGCGACGCACCACCTGCTGCTCGGCCACGGCGAAGCCGTACAAGCCGTCCGGGCGGCCGCCCCCCGCGCCGAGGTCGGCATCTCGCTCAACCCGGCCGTGATCAGGCCCGCCTCCCAGCACCCGGACGACCTAGCCGCCGCCGCGCTGGTCGAAGGCAGCAACAACCGGCTGTTCTACGACCCGATCCTGCTCGGCCGCTACCCGATGGAGACCTGGGCGCATTACGAGCGCTACCTGCCCGCATCTTCGGTCATCCAGGACGGCGACATCGATGCGATCTCCCTGCCGATCGACTTCCTCGGCCTCAACTACTACTCGCCGAGCACCATCGCCGCCCTGTCCCGCAAGGCAGAAGCCCGCACGGCCGGCTACTACGTTCCGGCCGAAGACCCAGACCTGATCTCGGCTGACCTAGGCGCCATGCCCGTCGGCCGACCGGGTTACGAACGCACCGAGATGGGCTGGGAGATCGAGGCGGGCGCATTGACCGAACTGCTAGTCAACCTCAACCGCGAGTACCAGTTGCCGCCCGTTCTCATCACCGAGAACGGCGCGGCCTGCGCCGACTACGTCGACCCAGACGGCGCGGTCCACGACCCAGACCGCATCACCTACCTGCGCGACCACCTGCGCGCCGTACTGACCGCCCGCGAGGCCGGCGTCGACGTGCGCGGTTACTTCGTCTGGAGCCTGCTCGACAACTTCGAGTGGAGCGAGGGCTACTCCAAGCGCTTCGGCCTGGCCTGGGTCGACTATCCCACCGGCACCAGAATCCCCAAAGACAGCTTCCGCTGGTACCAAAACACAATCCGCACCCGAACGCTGACACCCGACGCATAACTCGGCGCCCCGCTCACTGGCCCCGGCCAACCGACCTGATGAATATGCGCATTCATAAGCCTGGCCGAAGATGAATGCGCGCATTCATCCCCTTTGAGCCTACTGAAATCGCGTATTCATCGCCGATGCCATCGGATGAATGTGCGTTTTCATCTGGTTTCGAAGGGTGAATCGCAATATTCACCCGTGGCCGGGATTGGGTCTTTCGCCGCTTGGCCTGGATTGTCGGTTTCCTGGATCGTATTCGCTTAGCAGTTCGCGTACTCGGGCGCTGATTGCGTCGCGGATCGGCCTGACCTGCTCGACTGGGAGGCCGGCCGGGTCTGGGAGGTCCCAGTCGAGGTAGCGCTTACCTGGGTAGACGGGGCAGGCGTCGCCGCAGCCCATGGTGATGACGATGTCGGCGGCTTCGACTTGGTCGGTGGTCAGCGGCTTGGGGAGTTCGCGCGAGATGTCGATGCCGATTTCGGTCATGGCGGCGACTACGGCTGGGTTGAGTTGATTCGCGGGCTGTGATCCGGCCGACATGACCTTGAGTCGCCCGCCGGCGGCTCGGTCGAGCAAAGCGGCGGCCATCTGGGACCGTCCGGCATTGTGGGTGCAGACGAAAAGAACGTGCCCGACTTGCTCCATTGCGGCGTCTCCGGTAACCATCAGCTGGGCTTGACCGCGCGGATAATCGCGGAATGTATTCCCGAGGCGGCCTCGAGGGTGAAGGTAACCGACGGATCGGCGAACCCGGCGGAAACGAGGCCGGACAAATACTCGGCGCGCGACAGCGCGCCCGCGATGCACCCGACGTAAGAGCCGGCGGAGGCTCGGTCAGCTTGGGTGAGGTGATCCTCCGCGACGACGTCGGAGATTCCGATGCGGCCGCCGGGTACCAGCACGCGGAACATCTCAGCGAGTACCGCTGGCTTGTCGGTGGACAGGTTGATCACGCAGTTGGAGATCACGACATCGACCGACGCGTCCGGCAGTGGCAGGCTCTCGATCTGGCCCTGGCGGAACTCCACGTTCTGCGCGCCGGCCTTGGCTGCGTTGGCGCGGGCCAGGGCCAACATCTCCTGCGTCATGTCGACTCCGTAGGCGAACCCACTCGGCCCGACCCGGCGCGCCGACAGCAGCACGTCGATCCCGCCACCCGAGCCTAGGTCTAGCACTCGCTCGCCCTCCCGCAAGTCGGCGACCGCGATCGGATTTCCGCATCCGAGGCTGGCCAGCACCGCCTCATCCGGCAGCCCGTCGGTCTCGCCCTGTCCGTAGAGCGGCCCTCCGAAGCAATTCCGCGGTTCAGCGGCGGTACCGGCCGGGCCAGCAGTACCGGCCGTACCGGCCGGGCCAGTCGTACCAGCCGGGTCACAGCACGAGTCGGTCCCGTCGCAGCAGCCGTCGGCTGTGGCCAAGCCGGGCTCCAGCACGGCCCGCGCTCGCTCGGCGTACTTGGCGCGTACCTCTTCCCGCAGGTCCGCACCGGCCTGATCGGTCATCTCGCTCTCCAATACATAGACGTTTGTCTATGCCAACCCTTCCGCAGAGATAGACAGATGTCAATGTCTCGGTGATACTGGCGAGGTGACCACGCAGGTAGCCGCCCCGCCCGCCGCCGCCGCCGCCGCAGCAGCCGCCTCGGCCGCGCCGCCCGCCGTCCTCTGCTGCCAGCCGCTATCCAGGCAGCCGCTTACCCAGGACCGCGCGGCCGACCTAGCCCGGCTTCTTAAGGCCCTGGCCGATCCGGTCCGGTTGCGCCTGGTCTCGATGGTCGCCGCGCATTCCGGCGGCGAAGCGTGCGTCTGCGAGCTCACCGCCCCGCTGGGACTCACCCAGCCGACGATCTCGCACCACCTGAAAATCCTCGTCGACGCCGGCATCTTCACCCGCGACAAGCGCGGCGTCTGGGCCTACTACGCGCTGGTCCCCGACGTGCTCGACTCCTTGTCGGCGATCCTGCGCTGACCCGGCCCGGCCCGGCACGGCACAGACCGGCACGGCCCAGACCGGCCCAGACCGGCCCGTCCTAGACCGGCGCGAACCCGGTGCTTCCGCGCTCCTCAAGCACCGGCGGCGGCTCCTCGAAGTCGCTCACCTCGCCCCCGACCGCCAGCACCCGCAGTGACCGCGCCGCCTGCGCCCCGGCCGACCCGATGTCGCGGCGCAACGCGGTCAGCGGCGGATGCACCAGCTCGCACAACGCCGAGTCGTCCCAGGCCACGATCGACAGCTCACCCGGCACGTCGACGCCTAGCTGCTTGGCCACGGCCAGACCAGCCAGCGCCATCAGGTCGTTGTCGTACACGATCGCGGTCGGCGGCTCAGCGCCAGGGAGCCCAGTGCCAGGGAGCCCAGTGCCAGGGACCACAGTGCCAGGGACCACAGTGCCAGGGAGCACAGTGCCCTGGAGCAACCGCCTGGTCGCGTCGGCGCCGTGCTCGCTGCTGTAATCGGCGTCGACCGACACCGTCCGCAGCCCGGCCGCACGGGTGACTGACGCGAACGCCTCGCCGCGCAGCTTGGAGTGCCAGTACCGGGCGATGCCGCCGACCCTGGCCAGCCTCCTGTGACCGAGCCCGGCCAGGTAGCCGACCACGGTCGCCATGGCCGCCTTGTCGTTCTGCCAGACCGTCGGCAGCGAGCCAGACCCCTGCGGGCTGCCGATCACGATCGCAGGCAGCCCCAGATCTCGCACCACCGCGATCCGGCGGTCCCTGACCTGCAGATCGACCAGAAAGACCCCGTCCACCCGGCGCTGCGCCCACCAGTCCCGGTACAGCTCGATCTCGGCCTTGGTGTCCTGCACCAGCGTGAACAGCAACGCGGTGTGATCGCCGGCCAGCCCCGCATCGCCCGACGATCCAGATAGCTCATCCTGGATGCCGGAGATCAGCTGCATGAAGTAGGGCTCGACGCTGAGGGTGCGGGCCGGTCGGTCGATGACCAGGCCAAAGGCGCCCGCCCGGCCATCGGACAGGGCGCGGGCGGCGCTGCTGCGCTGGAACCCCAGTTCGCTGGCGATGCCGAGAATCCGCTCGCGGGTGGCGACAGAGACTCCGGGCTGCCCGTTCAGCGCGAACGACACGGCCGCCTTGGTCACCCCGGCCCGGCTCGCGATGTCAGCGATCGTCGGACGCCTCACCAACCGAAGTCTAGGCGGCCAGCCGACGGCCCCAGGTCAGCCCGCTTAACCGGTACAGTGCACGAACATGCGCAGGAACTTCGCCATGGTCAAGGGGGAGACGGGGCCGGTCCAGTGGCTCGGGGCCAACTTCTGGTCCGCAGCCGGCGGCCCGCTCATGTGGCGGCACTACGATCCCGATGTCGTCCGCGCCGAGCTGGCCGTCCTGCGCGAGCACGGCCTGACGATGACCCGCTCGTTCTTCTACTGGCCCGACTTCATGCCGACGCCGGACAAGATCGATCAGCGCATGGCGGGGAGATTCGCCGATTTCCTCGACCGGCATCTGGAGGCCGGACTCAACACCGTGCCATCTTTCATAGTGGGCCATATGTCTGGAGAGAACTGGGATCCTTCCTGGCGCGGTGAACGCGACCTGTACCGCGATGTCTGGATGGTCGCGCGGCAAGCGTGGTTCGCGGGGGAGATGGTGCGCCGGTTCGGATCGCATCCGGCGATAGCCGGCTGGCTGGTCTCCAACGAGATGCCGATCTACGGTGCGGCGGACGCCAGCCGGGAAGTCGTGGCCGCCTGGGCCCAGATCATGCGGGACGCGGTGCGTGCGGCCGGCGGGCACCAGCCGTTCTCGCTCGGCGACGGCGCGTGGGGCACCAGGGGACCGCGCCTGGCCAGGGGTTTCGATCTGGCCGATACCGCGCGGTTGTGTGATTTCCTCGGCCCGCACGTCTACCCGGTCGGCAACGACGAGATCCGCCAGCATTACGCCGCCGCGTGGGAGTGCGAGCTGGCCGGGACCTACGGCCGGCCGGTCGTGCTCGAAGAGTTCGGCGTGAGCTCGGACCTGGTCAGCGACGCGCACGCGGCCAGGTACTACCGGCAGGTGCTGCACAACAGCCTGCTGGCCGGCGCGACCGGCTGGATCGCCTGGTGCAACACCGACTTCGACTCGCTGCTGGGCCAGAACCCGTACCGCCACCACGCGTTGGAGCTGGGGTTCGGGCTCACCGACGGCAAGGGCCAGCCGAAGCCCCAGCTCGCCGAGCTGAAAGCCTTCGCCGAGACCATCAAGGCGGTCGACCTCACTCGCTGCGAGCGCGCCCCGGCCGAAGCGGCCCTTCTCATCTCCTCCTATCTGGACACCAGCTACCCGTTCACCGACCCGGCCGAGCCCGTTGACCTGCACCAGACCCTACGCCAGGCCTATGTCAGCGCCCGGCTCGCCGATCTCCCGCTGGCACTGACCAGGGAAAGCGCCGGCATCGACACCGAAGCCGCCCTGTTCCTCGTGCCCTCGGTCAAGCAGCTGCTGGCGCCAACGTGGGTCGGGCTCGAACGACTGGCCAGCGGCGGCGCGACCGTCTACGTCTCCTACTTGGCCGGCACCACCAGCCGCCGCCCGGGCCCGTCCTACGGGCGCCTGAACACCATGTTCGGCGTCCAACACCAGTTGCGAGCCGGCCTGGTGAACCCGATCGAATCCGACCCGGTGACGTTCACCTTCCAGCGCGATTTCGGCTCGCTGCCCGCCGGCGCTACCTTGAGCTTCGCCGTCGCAGGCACCGAATACAGCCGCTCCTACCTGCCGGTACGCCCGGTCGACGCCGAAGTCCTCGCGACCGACGACCACGGCCGGCCGGCTCTGCTGCTCAGGTCGGTCGGATCGGGATCGCTCGTGCTCTGCACCTACCCGGTCGAGCACATGGCCGCGCTGACCCCGGCCGTCAACCCGGAAGCCACGAGCCGCCTGTACGACGCGCTCGCCACTCACGCCCGGGTGCGCCGGCCGGTCCGCACCGGCGATCCGCGGGTCGCGGCCGACGTGCTGCTCCGATCGGACGGCGAGTGCTTCGCCTGGTTCGTCAGCCAGGCCGACGATCCGGTCACGATCACGCCCGCCACGGCCGCCGGCCTGCTGCTGGCACCCCTGGCCGACCCCGACCCCGACCCCGGCACCGGCACCGGCACCGTCGAGTCAGTGCCGCTCGACCCGTTCGGCGTCGCGGTCTACCGGCTGCTCTGACCGCCTTCGAGCACCGACTTCAGCCGGTCCAGCTGCGTCACCTCCGTACGCATCTGCTTAGTGATCATCGGTGTCATCAGCTTCATCAGCCCGGCCGGCTTCAGATCGAGCGCGAACCTGACCACGGTCGCCTCGTCCCCGCTGGCGGTCAGCTCGAAGACCCCCGTCGGCCGCGCCGGGCCGGCCGTAACCTCGAATTCGAGCCGACGCGGCGGTTCGAAGACGGTGACCCGGTAATCGCCGTCGATCCGCCGGCCGCCCGGTCCGCTCAGCACCTGCCGGTACGTTGAGCCCGGCCCATCGGTCGCACTGGTCCGCTTGATCTCAAGGACGCCCGACCGCCATTCGGCGTTGTGCGTACCGTCGGCCAGGTAGTCGAAGACCTCCTTGGCCGGCCGGTTGACGGTGATGGCGTGTTCTGCGTGTGGCATCGATCTCAGTCCTTCCACGTCAATTTGGCTTGTTTCTGCAGGTAGCGGCGCTCAGTGTCGTTGCCGACCAGCGCGAGCGCCCGCTCATAGTCGGCCGCTGCGGCGCTAGGATCGCCTAGCCGCCGATGCAGGTCAGCCCGCACCGCCCAGACCCGGTGCGAGCCGCTCAGTGCCGGATCGCCGCTCAGCTCATCGAGCAGCGGCAGCGCGGCGGCCGGCCCGCGTGCCATCGCCACCGCGACCGCCCGGTTCAGCGCGACCACCGGTGTGTCGGCGATCTCCAGCAACTCGTCGTACAGCCGAACGATCTTGTCCCACGGCGTCGCATCGAAGCTGTCCGCCGTGGCGTGGCACTCCGCGAGTTCGGCCTGCACCAGCAGCGGATCCCGCCCGCCGGCCGCCTCAGACCAGGCATGCGCCCGCCCCAGCGCTTGCGCACCCTCCCCGATCAGCTCCAGGTTCCATCGACTCCGATCCTGCTGATCAAGGGTCAGCAGCGATCCATCCGGGCCAGTTCGCGTAGACCAGCGGCTGAGCTGGAAGCACAGCAGAGCCCGCAGCGCCTGCGGTCCAGGCTCGCCCGCCGCGGTCTCAGCCAGCAAAACCGCGAGCCGATACGCCTCGAACGCCAGCTCCCCCCTGGTCAGCCCGGCCCCAGCCGAAGCCAGGTATCCCTCGTTGAACACCAGATAGATCACGTCGACGATGGCTGGCAGCCGCTCATCCAGATCAGGCTCGTCGCCGGCAAAGTCGACCCCGATCTCCCGCAGGGTCCGCCTGGCCCGCACGATCCGCTGGGCGATCGTCGGCCCCGGCACGTGAAACCCGTGCCCGATCTCCTCGGTCGTAAGCCCGCCGACCATCCGCAGCGTCAGCGAGACCTGCGCGTCCGCGGACAGCGCCGGATGACAGCACAGCGCGATCAGCCGCAGCCGATCATCGGCGATCCGGCCAGGAGCCGGCACCACCGGATCCGCCAGCAGCGGCAGCACAGACTCCTCGCGCTGCCGCGCCCGCCCGAAGTCGCGCACTAGATTCCGTGCCCGATTACGGCAGACCGTCATCAGCCACGCACCAGGCCGGTCCGGCAGCCCCTGAAGCGGCCACTTGTCCAGCGCAGCCAGCAGCGTCTCCTGCGCGACATCCTCGGCGGACTGCAGGTCCCCCGTGATCCTGGCCGCTGCCCCGATCAGCTTCGGCCATTCCTCCCGGAACACCTCAGTCAGCGCCTCCTGCGCCGTCCGATCCGATTCACCCACGGCCCGGCCCTAGGCCGCCCTGGCGCCGCGCATCCGCAGCACCGTCACCTGGTAGCCCGACCGCTGCGCCCACCCGGCCGCCAGAGCAAGTGCCGCCGCCTGCCCGCTGACCTGGACCAGCAGGCAGGCCCGCACCCCGGCGGCCGGCTCCTCCGGCAGTGCGAACGAGCGCAGCAGGCCCCACTGCCGCGCCAGCCGGTGCCACCCGAGCAGGGCGACCACGTCGCGGGAGGCCCGGCCCAGCGAGATCTCGCCAGCTACAGCCGGACGTGAGCCGACCAGCAGGAACTCGCTCATCCCATCGGCACGATCTCGCGTACCTCGACCGAGCCGAATTCGGCGTTCGGACACTTGGCGGCGATCGCGACGGCCGCGTCGAGGTCGGGCGCCTCGATCACGAACCAGCCTGCGATGACCTCCTTGCTTTCGGCGAACGGCCCGTCGAGAACCCGCTGCTGCCCGTCCCTGGTCCTGACCTTCCGCGCTTCGGTGACCGGATGCAGCGGCGCCCCGCCCTTCAGCACGCCGTCCCCGATCAGCCCCATCGCATACTCGCCGACCCGCTGCACGGCCAGTTCGCGCTGTTCCGGCGTGGCCACGAGCTCAGGATCCTCGGCGAGGATCAGCATGAACTCCATCGACTGCTCCTTGTCTGCTTGTGGTTGCTCTCTCACTTCGGACGACACCGGCGATGACCGCTAGTCGACATAAGCGGGAGAAAATTATGCGCGGGTCTGGGACGTTGGTCCCAGAGCCCGGTGTGCTGATCAGCCCTGGGTCTCGGGCGTGCTCAACCCGATCTCGTAGGCGAGCACCACCGCCTGCACCCGGTCCCGCAGGGCCTTGCGCAGAAAGCCGCTCGCCTCGGCGCTCAGCGACGTGTAGACGTGTTCGGACTCGAGTATCACCTTGAAGCCGCGCCGCACCAGTTGCTGGTCGTCGGCGATCAGCACGGTGATCGGGTCAGCCATTGCCCAACCGTAGTCCGGATGCGGCTGACCAGGCAGCTGGAGGGTGCAGGCCAGCGCCGGGCAGAGGATGCCTGCCGCGGACCGGGACGGCATGGCGCAGGCCCTGGCGTCGGTCGCGGGCGCCGCCGCGCAGGCGCAGCAGGAGGTCGGCTTGCGAGCGGGCCAGAGGAAGCTACGGCCTGGTCGCCATGGGCGGGCGCGTCACCGCGTGCGGGGGGAGCCTGGAGGCTGGGGCGGATCAGGCCGGCGGCTGGCTGGTGCAGGCGTTGCTGCCCGCCACGCCGAGCTGAGGACGGCGTCGACGTGCTGGTCCAGCTCCGGCCACGGGTAGGCGGGCTTGGCGATGCGCAGCGCGACGACGCCGTGCAGGCTGGTCCAGATCGCGGTAGCGGCCAGCTCGGGATCGCTGGCCTGGCTGACGGCCGCGGTGACGGTGATGAGCTGCTCGAACAGGTCGGTGCCGGCCAGCAGCGCGGCCTCCTGCTCGCGGGTCAGGTGCCGGAGCACCTTGCCCTCGAAGACGACGGTGTAGGGCCCGGGGTGGTCTAGACCCCAGCGCACGTAGGCATGACCCATCACGCGGAGTTGTTCGGCGGCTGGCCGGGTGCGGACGGGCAGCAGCGCATTGCCGATGGCGGTCGCTAGATCGGCTAGATGGTGCCTGACCAATGCGAGCATGAGCTCGTCGAGGTCGGCGAAGTGCTGGTAGACGCTCGGCGCGGCGACTCCGGCGGCGCGGGCCACCGAGCGCAGCGTCAGCTCGGCGTCCCGCCCGCCGGCGGCCAGCAGGCCGGAGGCAGCATCGAGCAGTTCGTCGCGCAGCCGGCCGCCCTGTCCGCGCGGGTTCGGCGTTCGCCTGGCCGTGCCTGCCGCTACCGGAGTCCGCGCCATCAACTCCACCGCCTTTCTGCCGACCGTGGATTGACTCTTAACCTAACGAGCGTTAGCTTAAATTTCACGTCACCTAACGCATGTTAACTGACTTGGTGTTCTAAGGAGCCGACGACATGATCGCATCTGGACCGGTCCTCATCACGGGTTGCAGCACCGGCATCGGGCGAGCGATCGCAGGGCAACTGGTTCGCGCTGGCTACACCGTCTATGCGAGCGCTCGGCGACCGGGGACGCTAGCCGGCCTGGCCGAGTCCGGTGCTGTCACGCTGGCGCTCGACGTCACCGACGAGGAGTCGATGACCGCTGCGGTGCGAACGGTAGAGAAGGAGCACGGCCAGGTGGGCACGTTGATCAACAACGCCGGGTACGGCGCCTACGGGCCGGTCGAGGAGGTCAGCATCGCCGAGGCCAGGCGCGAGTTCGAGACCAACGTGTTCGGACTCGGCCGGATGTGTCAGCTCGTATTGCCGGGCATGCGGGCGGCCGGGCGCGGCCGCATCATCAACATCAGCTCGATGGGCGGCCGGGTGACGTTCCCGGCCGGAGGCTGGTACCACGCGAGCAAATACGCGGTCGAGGCGCTGAGCGACGCGCTGCGAGTGGAGGTAGCGAGCTTCGGGATCCGCGTCGTGCTAGTCGAACCCGGACTGATCAGGACCGAGTTCGGGTCGGTCGCCTCCAGCGGCCTGACCGGCGCGGGCAGCGAGGGCCCCTACGCCGGCATCAGGTCGGCCGCCGACTCGGTGACCGAGCAGAACTACCGCTCTAGGCTCGCCGTCGGACCTGACGCCGTCGCCAAGGTGGTACAGCGAGCCATTGAAGTTCCGCATCCGCAGGCTCGCTACCTGGTCACGCCCGCAGCCAAGGTACTGGTCCACACCAGGCGCCTGGCCGGCGACCGGGTGTGGGACGCAGTCGTGCGGCGCTCGTTCCGCCTGCCTGCCTAGATGCTCGGCTCGCTTACATGTTCAGCTCGGTTTCGATTTTCTTGAGGCTATGCCGGGCCAGGGCCAGGTTGGACTTGTTGCGGTCCAGCACCAGGTAGAGGAACAGGCCGTGCTCGTCGCGCGAATTCTTGAGCAGTCTGATCACGTGGTACTGCTTGCCCAGGGTGATAAGGATGTCTTCGATCGTGTCGTTGAGACGCAGCGATTCCATCGTGCGCAACTTCGCGCGCACGACCTCGGTGTTACCGGCGGCGGCAACTTCCAGGTCGAGGTACTTGCCGCCGCCTAGCGATCCCAGTGACATACCGCTATCCCAGTCGACAAGCGATACGCCCACGGCACCGTCGATGGTCATCGCTTCCTTGAGCGCTGTCTCAATGTTCACGGCTGTTACCTTTCGGTTGCGCACTGCCTTGGGTGGGCACTGCCTTTCTGATGTTGGCTTGGTGGTTTACGGTAGCAATGGCGCCGCTTGGTCACCATCAAAACGACGGGATTAAAGATATACATTCTCGTAGTCGGATCACCGGGCGCTGGCCGGCCGTTTCCTGGCAAAATCCCTAATGGCGGGCAAGTGCCACCTTCACGGCTGACCTGCGCAATGGGAGCAGAAATCCTGACTGTGCAATGGCACAAGAAACTGCGTGTGCAGCGGCACGCACCTGGGGGACGGGAGTGCAGGTGGGTCTGCGCGATGGCACATGTAACTAACGGTGCAGCTGCACGTGCGTCATAACGTTTCGGCTAAATGCCGCGCCGATCGGCTATCGTAAGTGTGTCAGTTACCGGCTTTGGCCAATGGTTCTAGGTAAGATCATGAATGGTGATCTAGCCGGTGAAGGAGTGATCTCGACTGACCGTCTCGCAGGAGTACGCCAACTCAACCGAACTGGCCACGGCGGCCGGGAATCGGGTCGCGTCGGCGCTCGATGCTCTGGTGCTGCAGGGTGCCTCCGGCGTGCTCGAAGTGGCGGGAAACCCGAGCGGCGCCATCTATCTCGACGGCGGCGAGATCACGTTCGCTCAGGCGTCCTGGGTTCCCGACCTGGCTGATCGCATCACTGAGGTCGGCGGCTCGGCGGATCGGGTGCGAGCCCTGCTGCTCGACGGCGCCGGCAACGGCCTCGACGCCGGGGCGCTGCTAATGCAGGACGGCAATCTGTCCAGGGCCGCGCTCAAGGCCGTACTGCGGTCGGTCGTGATCGACGCGCTGATCGTGCTGACGATGCCGCTCGGGGACGAGACCTCGGTGACGGCGACCAGCTTCCAGCCCGCGGCGACGCACTGGGCCCGTGGCTACTGCCGGCTGAAGGCCAGCTCGATGCGTGCCGTCGCGGCCAAGCGATCCTCGGGTCTGGCTCGCTGCGGGCTCGCCGTCAGCACCCGCCTCGAACTGCGTGATCTGGCTCAGCCGTGCGCCGTGCTGAGCAAGGAGCACTGGGCGGTGGCCAGCCGGATCGACGGCAATCTGTCGATCAGGGACCTGGCCCGCGAATGCGGGATTCCGCTCTACGACGCCATCGATCGAGTGTGCTATCTGTCCAGGAAAGGGCTGTGCGCCGCTCGGAGCCTAGAAGCAGAATCGGCTGCTGGCGGCCCGTCAGCCGCCGGGTCGCCGTCGACCAATGCCGTCAGCACGAGCCCCGCGGTCACGGCCACGATCGGTGCCAGCACCGCCGCCTTTGACGCCACGGTCACGAGCGAGACCACCGTGGCCCGCAAGAAGCCGCGATACGAGCCCATGGCCAGGCGGGTGTCGGCCGCCGCCGCAGCGCCGGCCAATGTGCTGGCCGATGCGCTGAGGTCGGCCGCCCCGAGCCAGCCGCCGACAACCGACCAATTGCGCCGCGTACTCGAAGGACTCCGACGGCTCACCTAGTGCACGTAACGGCCGCTGCGTTACCGGCGGCGGCGGACCGGTAGCGAAGCCGGGCTCTGCTGGGTTGGCGCGGGTTCCCGGCTGGTCCAGCGGCTGAACTCCGAGCCGTAAGCGGTGATCCGCGCGATCGTGTCGTGCACGCGGTAGTGCAGCATGGCGATGTTCAGCTCCGCATCGCCGATCACGCCGACGATCGCGTTGTCCCCGGCCGCGTAGACGGCCAGGTAGCCGTGCGAGCCGCGCGAGATGACCTCGCGGAACTGGCCTCGCCCGGTAATCGCCACCCCCCGGCTAGCCAGCGAGCGGCTGGCGGCCAGCAACGCCGCGAGGTCGGTCGAGTCCAGGTCAGGTACATCGTGCGCGACCAGGAACCCATCGCTGGTCGCGACCACGCTCCCGTGCACGCCGCTCACGTTCGCCCTCATCTGGCGGAACTCGGCGCGCAGCAGGTCTTCCACGGACGGCCGTCTGGCAGGCGAGGCGGGCATCAGTCACCAGCCGGTGGTTTCCTGGTGGCCGCGCCCTTTCCGGCCGGCTTGGCCGTCCCGGGCGCCGCCGCCTGACCGAACGAAAGCGTCTGGCCGAACGATGGAGCCGAAGCCGTCGGACCGGACTGTGCCACCTGAGCCGCTCGCTGCGGCTGCTTGCCCCGACGGGCTGGCTTCTGGCTAGCGGCCGGGCTCGGCGCCTGCATCGGCCGGTCCGCCGTGCGGAGCAGGCCGAGCAGCATGAGCCGGTGAACGTCGACCGTGGTGCCGAAGACGCTGCGCCGCAGCGCCCAGGCCAGCTCGCGGGGCGTCGAACGGGGCCCGACGCGGATGAGCAGTGCCCACTCGGCAGCGGTCACCTGTACCCGGTCGCAGGGTAGTTCTGGGTTCCTGACGAGGGTCAGGTCGGCGGTGACACCAGCCATCTGCTGCAGGAGCCGTCGTCTTCTGGTCACTTCGGCTAGCAGCTCGGATACCGAGACGCTGACAGTGCCGGTATCCGGCGGGATCTTGGCGGGGCTGAACCTCGAGCAGGTCGATCGGCTCGACAGCAGGTCGAGCGCCGCATCGATGGTCGACTCCGCGATCATGACCGCCCGGCTTAGCGGCGCTCCGCCCGGCCCGGCGGCGGCCGGCGTCCTCGATGACTCCGCTCCGACTACGTCGCCGTTCAGCAGATAGATCGCGCCCGAACTGTAGCCGGAGATCGGCAGGGCGCCGGTGCAGCCGGTGGTCGCGAGCCGCGACAGCCGGGCCGCGATCTGCTGGTTGTAGTCGTTCAAGAGCCTATTCCTCGCCACGCCTGTCGCCGGGCACTGCTAGTCACGTGAGAGTGGTGCAGAAGGCGCGAATCTCTCGGCGGGCCATCGCCAGATTCGCCCGGCGCCGGTCCAAGATTACAAGCAGCAATATTCGCTGGGCGGGATCTTGGCTGACCGGTCGGATCAAATGGAGGTAATCGCTGAACGTTACGATCACGTCATCGACGGTCTCATTTGTCGCGAGTCTCGCCGACATCAAAGCGAGGGCATTGGCGATATCGGCCGCTCCGGCGGCGGCCGCGGCTGCCGCAATATCGCCCTGTTCTGGCGCGCTGGCGAGGGTCATGCCAGTCGCTTGATCAACTAGGCAGGCGAACGCGAAGCCGTCGATCGATGCCACTGGTGCGAGCATGGCGTCGCCAGTAGATAAGAGCACTGAGATCCCTCCCCTTGGTTAGGAAGATACGCCGTTGAGTGACGCCGGTTCACTGATTATTGGAATAACTCAGATTTCATGGCGCATTTGCGGGTGAGCGAGCGCGGTGTCCCGCCATGTGCCCTTTCCCCAGGTGATTGCGTCAATCGATCTAATGTGGCTTATCGGGGCGGGGCGTCCGCCGCGAGCGCGATGGCCGCCGTGCTGAGGAAGGTCGCCGGCGCGGACAGCCCGAGCAGCGGGGCGCCGAGGACCGGGGCCGTCGTGAGGCCGATCCACCACGAGAAGCCCATTACCGCCAGGTACCGCCCGCACAGGCCGGCCGGGGCAAGATCGGCCGCCAGCGGCATCAGCGCGCTCGCGTGGAAGCACTCGCCGAGTCCGACCGTCACCGCGGCCGTCAGCAGTTCCAGGTACGCCGCCGCGCCGCTGAATTCAGACACGGTCACCAGCAGGAACCCTGCCGCGAACAGGGCGGCCGCGACCGTCATCATCGCGACCCGGCGCCGCCCTTCGGCGAACCGCGCGACCGGAACCTGGGCGACCACGACCGTCGCCGCGTTGCCGAGCAACAGCAACCCGATCAGGCGCGCGCCTAGGCCGACGTTGTTACTGGCAAAAGGCGGCACCAGCCAGGAGAACGCGCCCCAGCCGACCGCGATCAGAGCCACATTGGTGATGGCGAGATGGATGAACGGCCGGTCGCGCAGCACAGAACGGTAACCGCCGGCCACCGGCTCGGGACGCGCGCTCTCGCGCACGACGAGGACCAGGACGCCCACGTAGATCAGGTAGCTGATGCCGTTGGCCACGAAGAGCGCGATGAACCCGCGCAGGCCGTAGACCGCGACCAGCCCGCCGAGCGCGCTGCCGAGTCCGATCCCGGCGTTGCCCGACTGTCCTGGCCCCGAACCGGTCGATCAGCGGACCGGCCACCGGAGCGTTCAGCACGGCCAGCCCCGTGATCGTGCCGACCACGAGGCCCGCCACACCCAGGCTGAACCCGTGCCCGTCGTGCAGGTAGATGATCTCGAACGGGAGCACGGCACCGTACCCGAGCATGTTCAGGAAGATCCCGATCTCGACCAGCCACAGTTCACGCGACCCGCACGTCCCGCGTCCGCGCCGCTCGCACTCGCACTGGCGCACCTCCGTCAATTTTGTTATAGTATAAATTTATGTTTCACCTAATACATAATATTGAACCTGGGGCCGGAGCAGCAGTGATCGCGGCCAGAATTGAGGCTGCGATTGCCGAGGGCGGGCTTGCTCCTGGGGCTCAGCTGCCGACGGTGCGTGAGCTGGCCGCTGAGCTGACGGTCAGCCCGGCGACGGTCGCGGCGGCGTACCGGACGCTCAATCAGCGCGGCCTGGTGAGCGCCAGCGGGCGCCGGGGCACGGTGGTCACGCCGCAGCCGCCGCTGCGGGTTAGCGGGGCGCGGTCGCTGCCGGAGGGCACCCGCGATCTCGCCAGCGGCAATCCGGATCTGGCGTTGCTGCCTGCACTCGGGCCAGCGCTCGCCAGCGTCGACCCGGCGCACAAGCTCTACGGCGGGCCGGTCAACCTGCTTCGGCTCATCGAACTGGCCGAGGCCGACTTCGCCGCCGATGGCATCACCGGCGACGTCGCCGTGGTCGGCGGCGCGCTCGATGGCATCGAACGGGTGCTGCAGACCCAGCTCAGGCCGGGCGACCGAGTGGCGGTCGAGGACCCGACCTGGCCGCGGATCACCGGTCTGGTGCGAGCGACCGGGCTCACTCCTGCGCCGGTCCGTACCGACCAGCAGGGGCTGGTCCCAGACGAGCTGGACCGGGCGCTGGGCCAGGGGGCGCGTGCGGTGATCGTGACACCCCGCGGGCAGAACCCGACCGGCGCGGCGCTCGACGCCGACCGGGCAGAGTCGCTGCGCGATGTGATCGGCGGCCAGCCGGAGGTCGTCGTC
>WNEY01001077.1_pt1 | contig 22106 bp, 24 predicted proteins | sample 5400531 | NCBI WGS metagenome assembly WNEY01 (sample SAMN13153338, study PRJNA577476) | soil metagenome | isolation source: 200 cm saprolite under Douglas fir tree site 1 | place: USA:California | collected 2015-04-18
TCGCTCAGGGCAGGCTCCGGCAGCTGCAACGCGGGCTTTTCAATCACAAGATCGACAATTAAATCTGAAGCGTGGAAGCGATCCGATTATTCAAGTCGCTCAATTCCCAACAGCGGAACACGTTCGTTGCCTGTTTTCTCGGCTGGGCGCTCGACGCTCTCGATTTTTTCCTGGTCACATTCGTGCTGGTACCGATCTCGCACGATTTCGGTCACACCATTCCGCAAGTGGCCTTCGCCATCACGGTGACACTCATGATGCGCCCGCTCGGCGCATTCATTTTCGGGTTACTCGGCGATAAATTCGGGCGGCGCGTCCCGCTTATGATCGACATAATTTTTTATTCGGTCATGGAATTGCTGACTGCGTTTGCTCCGAATTTTACGATCTTCCTGCTGTTGCGCGCGTTGTTTGGAATTGGAATGGGTGGCGAATGGGGCCTCGGCGCGTCGCTGGCGATGGAGTCGCTACCGACACAGGCGCGCGGACTGTTCTCCGGGATTTTGCAACAAGGTTACGCGTTCGGTTATCTGCTCGCGGCGCTGGTCTACTGGATTGTCTTTCCAATGTTCGGTTGGCGCGGTCTCTTCATCGCCGGCGCGTTGCCCGCGCTGCTCGTCATTTACATTCGCGCGCGTGTTCCGGAGTCGCCGGTTTGGCAACGCAATCGCAAAGGAAAACAAGTCGCACGAATAAACATCCGTGCCTTTATCAGGCAGCACGCCGGTTTGTTTATCTACGCCGCTCTGCTCATGACCGCTTTTAACTACATGTCGCACGGTACGCAGGATCTTTACGCAACGTTTCTCGAAAAACAGCGCGGTTTCGGGGTGAGCGCGAAATCGATGATCACGATCATTTACTCGTTAGGCGCGATTTGTGGCGGAACCGTGGTCGGTTTTCTGTCGCAACGATGGGGACGCCGGCGCTCCATTATTTTATCGGCGATATGCGGAATGCTTCTGATTCCGATCTGGATTTTTGCGCCGAGCACGGCTTTGCTGATCGTGGGCGGCTTTCTCATGCAATTCATGGTGCAAGGCGCGTGGGGCGTTGTGCCGGTGCATTTGAATGAATTATCGCCGCCGGATTTTCGCGGGACGTTCCCGGGTTTGGCTTATCAACTGGGAAATTTCGCCGCCGCTTATGCGGCACAACAGCAAGCCTGGCTAGCCGAACATTTTCGCAGCGCGAACGGGCAGCCGAACTACGCGCTGACGATGGCGCTCGTCGAAAGCGTGGTGTTTCTCGCCATCATTTTCCTCGCGGCTATCGGACGCGAAGAGTGCGGCAGAGAATTTTAATCGTGACGAAGAGCGGCCGGCGCCAAACTCGGCCCTTCGCTGGGCGGTTTTGGCGAGACGGCCGCCTCAGCCGGCGCGTGATAGACGCCCGGACCGTAGCGTTGTTCGATAATCGCCTCCGCAATTCTGTCCGCGAGTAATTCGCGATACTCCGCGTCACGCGCTTCGCCACCTTCGCGGCGATTGCTCAAGAAACCGCATTCGACCAAAACAGCCGGGTAAGTCGCCAGACGCAGGACGTGGAAATTAGCCGTGTGGACGCCACGGTTCGCGGAATGCGGAATCGCCATCAACTTCGCTTGAATCCGATTGGCCAGCTCGGCTGCATTGGCGAAATGATAGTAGGTCTCGAAGCCGTGAATGCCGCGCCTACGGGAATCGTTGAAATGAATACTGACGAAAATGGAGTTTTTCTCCGCATTCTCGATTGCGACGCGTTGATCAAGCGAAATGAAAACGTCGGTCGAGCGCGTCATCACGGTTTTCAATTGGGACTCATGGAGCTTCTGCTCCAAACGGCGCGCCACATCCAGGGTGGCGATCTTCTCCACGCCGCCGTAACGACGATACGCGCCGCTATCCTTCCCACCGTGGCCTGCATCGACAACGACTGTGTTAAACGTCTTGCTTGTATTTTTTGTCACCCCCGTGGGAACGGTGGCGCAGGCGGCGAGAAAACTTGAAAGAGCGAGTGCGAGGACGCGTCGAATCAGTCGTGGCATTTCGATTATTTTATCTTAAATGCGTCTTTCCGGCAAAAATTTTTGACGAGAACGGTCGCTTCTACCGCATCCGCACAAAAAAACCGCTTGTTTTTTGTGCGACCGGAATTAATGGCGTTACCTTATTTTATGCGTACTCGACCTGTCGTTCATCCGTTGCTCCTAGCTTTCGGCCTCTTAATCTGCGCAAAGGACGAGAATTTTGCCGCCAAACCGCAGCCGCAAAATACAAAAGCGGCGGCCAGTCCAGCCGCAAGTGCTCCGGCGAGCTCGCCGGCGCGGCCGACCACCAAACCGGTTGTCGATCAAACGGCGCAGGTGATTATTTTTGGTTATCACCGCTTTGTCGATAACGTGCGGCATCCGGATACGGAGATCACGCCCGCCGCGTTTGAAGCGCAGATGAAGGAACTCAAAGATCGCGGCATCACTGTGATCGGCATGCAGGATCTTCTCGCTTGGAAGCGCGGTGAAAAAAGTATTCCGCCGCGCTGCGCTATCATCACTTTAGATGACGGATGGAAATCACAGTACGAAGTCGCGTGGCCAATCCTAAAAAAATTCGGCTATACGCATACGATGTTTATTTATACTGAAGGCGTTCAAGGCGGACATTTTGGTGGCGGGCAAGCAATTACTTGGGAGCAACTCGCGGAGATGCGTGATACCGGTGTGGACATTCAAGGGCATACCGCGACCCATCAGGATTTGCGCAAACCGTACGATAAAGTGGCCAAGAAGCGATTGAGTCCGCCGGAATACGAGCAATGGCTGCAGAATGAGGTCGCCGGTTCCAAACAACTTCTCGAACAAAGGCTCGGCGTTAAAGTGAATTGCTTCGCGGTGCCGTACGGATTTTACAATCAGCACGTCAAAGACGTTGCGCGCAACGCCGGTTATGAAGCGATGTTTACGGTTTATGGCCAGCCGATCACTTACAACGCGCCGCTTGATTCGTTAGGCCGTTACCTGATCGAAGCGAACAAGCCAAAAGTTTTTGAGGACGCGGTCAAGATGATCAGCACATCCAGCGGCGGCGGTGGCCAGCCGGTCGCCGAAGTGGCTACCACGAACCTTTCCACCTCACCGGCCGATGGCGAAACGGTCCGGACAGCACTGCCGCTCATTAAAGCGAACCTCAGTGCGATCGGTCCGGCCGATCCCGGCAGTGTCCAACTTCGAGTCAGTGGGTTGGGTTTGGTTCCCGCGACTTACGACCCGAAAACAGGAACAGTTGCCTATCAGATCACCCAAAAACTGCGCGAGAAAACGTGCACTGTGATTCTGAGCGTAAAATCCGGAGGCAAAAAAATCGAGGCCCACTGGACCTTTGGGATCGACGAGACTGGGGCAGCAACATCGAAACCTCTATCTCCAACTCCGACTCCGAAGAAATAAACGGCCGACGGCGCGTTTCGACTGAATGTTTTCGCAACTCGGCGATAAGCTACAGGATGTTTTCAAGGACCTGCGCGGCCATGGGAAGATCAGCGAATCCAACATCGACAGCGCGCTGCGCCAGGTCCGGCTCGCTTTGCTCGAGGCCGACGTCGATTTTCAGGTCGCGAAAAATTTCATCTCGCGTGTCCAAGCAAAAGCGCTCGGCGAAGACGTTCTGCGCAGCATCACCCCGGGTCAGCAAATCGTTAAGATTTACCACTTCGGCGGCGAAGTTGGCGCGCCTGCTGAAAAAACAAAATCGCGCGCCCGCACTCGTTGCCTGCGATTTGCAAAGACCGGCGGCGGTTGAGCAACTCGCCACGCTGGGAAAGCAAATTGACGTTCCGGCGTTTGTTCCAGATCCAAAGGAGAAGAACGTTCAACGTGCGGCGGCGGCGGCACTCGAATGGCAAGATCGACAAGCAACTAACATCGACATCTTCGACACGGCTGGTCGTCAGGAGATCGATCAGCCGTTGCTCGAGGAACTCAAATCACTCAAAGAGTTTTTGCAGCCGCAGGAAACTTTGCTTGTTGTCGATGCGGCGACCGGTCAGCAAGCCGTCAGCGTCGCAACGCATTTTAACGACGCGCTCCAAATTACAGGGATCATTTTGACGAAGCTCGACGGCGATGCGCGCGGCGGCGCGGCGTTGTCGATGCGAGAAGTGACGCGATGCCCGATCAAATTCGTAGGCACGGGCGAAAAACTCGACCAGTTCGAACCATTTATTCCGGAACGTCTGGCCGGCCGCATTCTTGGAATGGGCGACGTAGTTGGTTTGGTCGAAAAAGCGGCGGAAGCCGTTGATGAGGAAGAAGCGGCGCGTCTCGAACGCAAAATGCGCACGGCGTCATTCGATTTCAACGATTTCCTGGCCCAATTCAAAATGATGCGAAAGATGGGCCCGCTGGAGAATATTCTTGGCATGTTGCCGGGCGCGAGTAACGTGCAGGGCCTCTCGATTGACGAGAAGCAGCTCAAGCGCACCGAAGCGATCATGCTTTCGATGACCAGCGAAGAGCGGGCGCGCCCCGACCTTTTAAACGCGCGGCGGCGTCAGCGTATCGCTCGCGGCAGCGGCAGCACCGTCACAGAGGTAAATGATTTGCTCCGCCGCTTTGACCAAATGCGCAAGATGATGAAAAGCGCGGGCAAAATGAAAAAGATGGTGGCGCAAATGGCGCGAACGAGGAGTTAAACCATGGCAGTTTCAATCAGATTACGAAGAGAAGGCGCCCTGAACCGCCCGTATTACAAGGTGGTCGTGGCCGACAGCCGCAGCCCGCGCGATGGAAAATTCATCGAGATCATCGGGACGTACGATCCGAAGAAGCCCGGTCACAACAGTACGCTTAAGCTTGATCGCGCCGAATATTGGATCGCGCGGGGCGCCCAGCCCTCCGACACGGTGCGCAGTTTGATTATGAAAAACAAAAAACAGGCGACGACCGCACCGGGGATGCAAGTGGAGCAGGGGACCTCTCATCCGCCCGCGGCGAGCTAAGATCGACATGAAGGAGTTTCTTGAGTTCGTCATTCGACAGCTCGTGGAATTTCCTGACGAAGTAATGATCTCGGAGATTCCAAGCGGCAAAATGACGATCTTCAAACTGCAACTTCGCCAGAGCGACGTCGGCCGCATCATTGGTCGCAACGGCCAGACCATTCACGCCATTCGCGCGCTCCTGGCCAGCTCAGCATCCCGCCACGGCCAGCGCGCCAGCCTCGAAATCGTGGAGTAATTGAGCTGCCGCTGTCTTCAGCGGCAGGCAGGAAATTCTGCCGCCAGAGACGGCGGCAGCTACAACCATTGGACGTTGAGCGTTGAACGTTGGACGTTTTCTTCCAAATGAAGATCGACATCCTTACCCTGTTTCCTGAAATCTGCCGCGCGCCGTTGAGCGAAAGCATGATGAAACGGGCGCAGGAAAATGGAATTGTCGATCTTCGCATTCACAATTTGCGCGATTGGACAACGGACAAACATCACGTTGTCGATGACGCGCCGTTCGGCGGCGGACCCGGGATGGTCATGAAACCGGAACCGATTTTCGCGGCTGTTGAATCACTGCGAAATGAAAAGAGCACCGTTGTTCTGATGACGCCCCAGGGAGAACGTTTCACACAATCCGCGGCGGAGAAATTCGCTGGGAGCGAACACCTCATCGTCATTTGTGGACATTACGAAGGGATCGATCATCGCGTGATCGAACATCTCGTCGATGCGGAGATTTCCATCGGCGATTATGTGCTGACCAACGGCGCGATCGCCGCCGTCGTACTTGTCGATGCAACCGTGCGCTTGTTGCCGGGCGTGCTCGGCGAGGAGCAGTCCGCTGCGGAAGATAGTTTTAGTGCCGGATTACTGGAAGCACCGCAGTACACACGGCCGGCCGAATTTCGCGGTTGGAAGGTTCCCGAGATTTTACTTTCCGGAAATCACGCCGAGATCGTGGCGTGGCGAAAAAAAGAAGCGTTGCGTCGCACCCGCGAAAATCGGCCGGATTTATTGTCAGGGTAGGGACGCACCTCCGGGGCGTCCGTGATTCGAAAACAATTCGTCGGATCCCGCGGCGGCGGGAGAGAAACGTCCCTACCTGACACGACCGAGCACGACGCAGGCGTTGATCCCGCCGAATCCGAACGAATTGCTCATGACGTAATTCAATTTCGCTTCGCGTCCGTGATTCGGAACAACATCAAGATCGCAGGCCGGATCAGGATTTTGATAATTGATCGTCGGCGGAATCCATTGTCGATCTAAGGCAAGCGCGCAGATTGCGACCTCCATTGCGCCGGTCGCGCCGAGCGCATGCGCAGTGTAGCCTTTTGTGCCGCTGACCGGAATCCGCCGGGCGTGCTCGCCAAAAACTTCCTTAATCGACAACGTCTCGGTGCTGTCATTAAGCTGGGTTGAGCTGGCGTGCGCGTTGATATAATCGACCTGCTCGGGGGTCAACTCCGCATCCCGCAGTGCGTCGCGCATCGTGCGAATACAAGATTCGCCGCTCGGCAGTGGCGCGGTCATGTGAAAGGCGTCGTTGTTTAAGCTGTAACCGAGAACTTCGGCGTAAATTTTCGCGCCGCGTGCTCGCGCATGTTCGACCTCTTCCACGATGAGCGATGCGGCTCCTTCCCCCATGACAAATCCGTCGCGCAAACGATCGAATGGACGCGACGCGACGCCGGGATCATCGCACCGACTCATCGTCTTAATAATGTCGAATGCACCGATAGTTAACGCGCTCAGCGGAGCCTCGGCGCCGCCGGCCACGATCACGTCGGCAAAATCGTCCCGGATATAACGCAGCGCTTCACCGATGGAAACGGTGCCGCTCGCGCAACTGTTCGAGTTCGTCGTGCCGACGCCGCGGAAGCCGAATTCAATTGCGATGTTTGAATGCGCGGATCCACCGAAGACCTGGATCGCCAGCATCGGGTTCACTCCGCGCGCGCCCTTTTTCAAATAACGAATGTGCTGATCCTCCGCCTTGCAGACGCCACCTAGGGCGGTGCCGAAACTAACACCGACGCGCTCCTGCGGCTGTTCGCGCGAATAGTTCAACCCCGCGTCAGCAAGCGCGAGCTGGGCCGAGGCGACGGCAAACTGTGCATAACGATCGAGCCGCTTCAGCCGCTGCGGTGTAAAAAATTGCTCTGGGTTCCAGTCTAGAATTTCCCCGGCACAACGCACCTGGAACGGGCGTGGGTCGAAGCTTGAGATGCGACTGATACCGCTTTTCTCCGCGAGAATCGCATTCCAAAAAACTCCGCGCCCGTAACCGATGCAGGTAATTGGGCCAATCCCTGTGATAACAGCACGTCTTCGATTCATGCAGCCGCCTTGTTTGCCCTTGTTTCCACGTATGCCTTCATACAGCGCAATGTTTTATAGGCAATGTTGTGAATGAAAAAGTCGCCAATAATTTTGTCGGCGATCGGGGCAAACAAATTCACTCGAAATTGCACGTCGTGCATGATCTCAACGAGCACGCCGGTCGGAGTCTCGTGAAATGTCCAGATGACGCGCATCCCTTTGGTGAACGCCTTCAAATGATGAAAGCGCACTTCAAGCTTCTCGCGATCGATGACTTGCTCCGAGGTCCAGGAAATTGGAATACCGGAGCGCGTCGCCGCCATTACCACGACGTTGCGATCTGGACTGCGCTCGAGATAACGAATGTAACGGTAATGCGGCAAAATCTTCGGCCACAGCTCCAGGTCCGCGGCAGTCTCGAAGATCGACATCTTCGGCGCGCGCATGATGATAGAGTTAATCTTGTTCATCGAATATAAGAGGAGCGTTAAAATCCCAACCCGTGCGAATGATCAACGTTGCGAGGCTTTTGCAAAGCATTGAGACAATCCATCGAAAAAGTTGTAATCGAAAGGAGAAACGATGGCCTTGGAGATGAAAGCGGTGTGTGAAAAATGCGGCCAACTACTTGTTGCACAAGACGAGGCCTATATCTGCGGCTACGAATGCACATTTTGCGTGAGCTGTGCCAAGCAAATGAACGCCGTCTGTCCAAACTGCGGCGGCGAACTCGTGCGCCATCCGCGTCGGACAGACAACGAATTGTAGTACGGCCGTTTTGCCCGCCGGGAGTTTACCCCCCGCGTCGGGCCGCATCTGCTGCCTGTGCCAGCTGGGTCATGCGGGCAAAGAACGCTGGCGATTGGCCGATGAAAAGCCCCATGTCCGTTAGGAAGTTAACAACGCCCATGGCAATGCCATTCGTTTCGGTCGGTCGAATGATCGAACATGGCGGGAGGTCCGGGCTCAGGAACGGACAAGGCTCAGGCATGATCAGGCTCTTTTGCAGGTTCTGGCCGACGTTCGACAGATCAGGAAACGTCACCGATACACCGGTTACCGGATCCACGGCAGTCAATGGTGGCGCATTGCCCGCTTTGTCCGACCAGGTTTGAAAGTGCATTGTTTCCGTGGGACCGATGCTGATCAGGATTCGCAAGACTTCCACACTGGTCGCCCTCTGCGCCATCGAGGGATAAAGGCTGGTCCCACCCTGTTCGATGGTCGGAAAGTGGAAAGCCGCTGTATTCGCGATCGCCTGCAGGAAATTGGGATCACTTGTGTCAGCATCGGTCCTGGGAATTGCCGTGTGCTGGTTAACCGCTAAAGTTGGGACAGCGGGCCGGAAGGTGGAGTTCGGCTCCAGATCAGGGTTATGGGTGCTGCTGCGGTACCGAGTCCACCAACTGGTGTCTACTGTGAGTTGAGTCAGGTTGGTGAGCCGTAGGATTCTGCTGGCTCCTGTGGCAGTGCTTCCTCGCAGAGTGCGAAATGGCTCTAGATTCACAGGATCCGCCCCTTTGGAAGCGAGGTAGGCATTGAGGAAGTTCTGATGGGTGAATTCATCATCGGTGTTGTCGTGGATGTATATGGACATGTCCTCATCCAGGACCGCGAGCGCTTCGGTATAGGCCGGATTCCCGCTCCCGCCTGGGACCTCGCTGTCCTGGACGCCGCCGAGTTCGTTGTATTGGACCCAAAAGTCGGTCTCGAGTATTTCGGCCGCTGCTGCAAACCGGAGCAATGCCGCATCTCCCGGCGTTATATCGCCTGCGGCAAAGGCCGGTGTGCCATCACTCAATAGCCACCCGGCGCCGATCGTGCCTGCTCCCACGGCAAGCGATTTGCCTAAAAAGGAACGGCGACTGATCGAACTCTTTGAAGGCTTAACTCTCTCTTCCAACTTGTCCTCCAGAGGAAGATACTGGCTCTTACTAAAATCATTTGCTGTAGGGTTGCTTGTTTTCATACCCGTAGAATCGCAGCGATCTCGGTCGCGCGCCGCACCGGAAAAGTAACACCGTTGTTACTTTTGCGGACCGTCGGAGCGCGATCAGTACTGCAGCCAACCGCTGGCATTCTTCCAACGCCGGCTCATTCGGGCGGAAAAATCTTCCAGGATCCTGGTAGTAGGGATGCGGGTAATTAGAACGGAGGGAATGGAGGGAACGGAAAGAACGGAAAACCGAAGTCATCGAAAATAATGATTTCGTTGAAACGTCGAAAGCGACGAAACCGATCATCGCGATCAAAGTCCCCGTCGTTGAAACGGTGGAAGCGACGAAAGCCGGATGCGGAGTTTAGCATTGGAGCCCGCTGCATCGACATCCGCCCTGTCGAACCTAGCATGGGAGCAGGGCGCATCGGCATCCGCGCCGTCGAAGTACCGTGCCCTCTCATCTGCGCCGTCGCAGTCGAGACCGCGAAAACGCACTGTAGCACGCAACTGAGGAGAATGATTTTTTTCCAGTTCATAATTTTATGGGTTTGTAAAAATTAAACCCGCCGAGGATTTGAAAGTATCGTCGCGTGCCGCATCGGAAAGGTAACGCCGTTGTTACTTTTGCGGACTGTCAGAATGCGTGAGTCAATCCGCTTTTCTAACGTTTAATCTCTTGTCTCCGATCTACGAGTTGCCGACGCAGCGCGTCGGCATTTTATGACGGTTCGCAAATCATGTAGCCAACGTGGCGCACGGTGTGGATTAATGGCGGCGCATCGATTTTTTTTCGCAACCGTCCAATGAAAACCTCCACCAGCTTGGCGTCGTATTCGTGCTCGTGCTCCCAGACCCGTTCGCACAATTCGGTGCGCGTGAAGACACGGCCAGGCTCGCGCATAAGCACTTTCAGCAGCATCAGCTCGCGGGCGGAAAGCTCGATTAGTCTCGCGCCGCGGTATACCTCGTGACTCGCCAGATGAAGCGTGAGATCGCCCACTCGCAGGTTAAGCGCTGGTTCTTCCGGATAACGCCGCCCGAGCGCGTTTACGCGTGCCACTAATTCCGGCATGGCAAATGGCTTGGGCAAATAATCATCCGCGCCAAGTTGCAACCCAGCTACGCGATCCTTGACCTCACCGCGCGCGGTGAGCATCAGAACACGGCTGGGAACATGTTGCGAACGCAGATGGCGTAAGACTTCGAACCCGTCCATCCGAGGCAGTACAATGTCGAGCACGATCAAATCGAACAACGTGCTCGTCCCTTCACGCAGGGCTCTTTCGCCATCATGGACGACGATCGGATCATGTGCGGCCTCGGTCAGGGCCGAAGCAATCTGCCGCGCCAATCGCACTTCATCTTCAGCCACTAGGATGCGCATGGATTTTAAGAGGTCAGCTCCTTACTCTGAGTCCGACGAAGTTGTCATTAGCTGGATAACTGGCAACAACAGTGACCAAGCACAGTTAAGCCGTAATCGGGTTGAAAACGACATCGCAAATGTAACACGGCTGTTACTTTTCGCGGAACGTTTCGATGCTCAGAAACGCACGGTCAATTGTGCCGCAATCAAGTGATTGTCGTCGCGCGGACCGGTGGTTTCCTGTTGAAAGCTATATTGCAGCTTCAACTGAATATGCGATGTAAAACGGTAGCCTGCTGCCACGTCGATCCGCCAGAGATCCTGGCTCCAGCGAACCTGAGTACCCGCGCCGTCGGGGATGTTGCTGAAGAGCTGCTGATTCCACCGGAGCGCGCCGAAGAGTTGCGGCGTGAATTTGTATTTCGCCTCAAAATAATAAGCGAATGTATCCGCGTCGCCCACGCGCGGCACTTCGAATCGCGCTTCGTAAAATTCCGCCCATAATTGCAAGTGGTGCGAGGCGAAACTGGCGTCCTGCCCGAGAACAAACTCTCGGTAATCGCCGATACTGCGTCCTGGCGGCAACGTCTGTTCTGCTTCAGGCCGAAAATATAGGCCGTCGCTTGCTGATAAGCCAAAGTTCCAAATTTCATTCGGCCGGAAACCGAGGCGCGCATCGAAGGTCGGATGATCGAAACCGGTTTCTGTGACGCTCCATGATTCAGGACGCGAAGAGAGCGACGCGTTTTTCATTTCGGCCGCATAATCAAATCGGCCAAGTCGCCCCGAGACAGAGATACCGCTGGCATAACTCGGCCCCCAAATCACCGGATTAAATTCGTATTTTTCATTGGCAAACCTGTGCACGAAATCCAACGGTGAAGTAGGTGCGGCCTTGTCGCTGATGGGGGTGACGTTGTTGTAAACCAGCGGCGCGTTGATGAATGGATTTTCCCATGACAAATGCCGAGGGACCCAATTACCGACAACAGTTGCAAACTTCCCTACTTGCAAATTGAAACGGCTATCACTCCACGGCGTAAACCGAAGCGCATATTCATCGAGGCGAACCTGAGCTACGTGATCACTGGGGTCGAACCCACGGTCCAGCCGCGACTGAGCAAAGAAATAAATCTGGGACCCAAGTTGTGCATCGAGAAACAGCGTCAGACGCGGATTGAAGAGATTGTCGATCTTGCTGTCGATGAGTCCAGGCGCTGGGTGCTGGAAATTGTAAAATTCGGTGTCGATGGTGCCGCTTAATCGCGCGCGGAGATTGCCCTCAAATGCAGCAATAGTGAGCACGTTGTCGAGCCGGTCAAAAAAGTCATCGATCTCAAATGCGCGTACTGTGCAGGCGAGCAGACAAAAGCTGAGCGTCCGCAGCAGCTTCATATGGTTTGACTCGCGCCGTCCGGCGTTTGTGCCGCGATGCGAAACCGGGCCTCGAACTCAGTCCAATCCTTTTCGGAGCCTACCAGCCGCAAATCGCCACCGTGCAATCGAGCAAGATTGCGCGCCAGATTCAATCCAAGTCCGTGGCTGGAAACATCTGAACCAGTAGAGCTATGATGGAATCGCTCGAAAACGTGTTCCCGCGCGTCGCGTGGGATAGAGCGGCCGGTGTTGCCGATTGCCAGCACAACTTCACCCCGCTCTCTGTGCGCGGTGACTCGAATCAGACCTCCCGGTCGATTGTACTTCAGCGCGTTCTCCAAAAGATTTTGCACAATGAGAGAGGTGTATTGTTTTTCGCCGGTAACATACAATTCAGCTGGGAGTTTTTTCTCGATTTGCACATCGACCGAATCAGGAAGCGCGCTGAGATCATCGAGCCATTCTTCGACAAGTTGACTGAGATTTACCGGCTCGGATTTAATCTGAAGATGACCAGCGTCTAGCCGCGAGAGGAGAAGCAAATCATCGATGACGCCGGTCAATCGATGAGTTTGGTGAAGGAGCGTGGACAATTCTTCGTAAACTTCCGGTTTGAAATCTTCGCGCGTGAGCAAGCTCTCGAGCCCGGCGCGAAGGACTGTCACTGGAGTCTTCAATTGGTGTGAGGCATTGGCGGAATATCTTGTCGATCTTTTCAACTCTTCACTGGTGGAAGCGAGCGCGGCTTCGGCGCGTCTTCGGCGCACGCGATTCGTCTCCGAATCCACAGCCAGCTTCTCAACCGGCACGGATAGGCGCATAGCGATAAAATGACTGGCGACGAAACCGCCGAGCAAAAGCAACACGCCTGCACCCCCAATCTGCCAGCGCAGTCGATGCTGCCGGGCAATGGAATCGGCCAGCGGGTAAATGCAAATTTCGTAGGCGGGCGCAAAGAGCGAATTCGGATTGAGCCGCTTGTAAAATAATAGCTGCGGCGCGCCATTCACATAGACGGTGAAATTACTCTGTGCCCGATCGGACTTCGCGATTGCGTCGCTTATTTCCGCACCGAGCGCAGCTTCCGCCGACGCCGGGAGAAATAGCAGGTACACTCGGCCATTGACCCAAATGCCACTTATCATTGCGGCGCCGGCGCGCTTAAGGGCGAGCTCGAAAGGTTTAAATCCAACGACGAGCGCGGAAATGACGCTGCCCGTGTCTGTGGAAAAAATCGGAACGACCATTATTTCGTCAACGGCCGCTTCAGGGCCATCAGCATTTTCGGGGAGGTAACCGATTTGCTGCATCTGAGGCAATTTTTTCAAAGCCAACTGCGCCTCCGCATCTCCACCCAATTCACCGACCTCCCTTGGATTTGGCGGCGACAGAACCGCCCCGTTTTCATCTAAGAAACGATAGAACTTGGCGTGAAGTGAATGCGCGGCTTGTTCCGGCGCTGACTCCTCGCCTTCCATCAAATCGCGCAATTCATCCTTGGCGCTCGGATACAAAAGATCGAGAGCGTTGTCTTCGAGCGCCGCATGGATTCTTGGCTTCAACGCCAGCGCGCGGCAACGCTCGGCCAGCGCCGCGTGGCGCAATTCCTGAAGTTTGTCCAGTGAAGAAAGTTCGGCCTGAAAATTCTGCCGCAAATCACGTTCTGCCGTTGCCGCGACGTTGCGCTGAGCAAGATAAAGCCCGAGAGCCGTCAGCCCCGAAGTCACCAGCATCATCGCCGCCAACAACTTCGCCCGAAAACTCGCCGCGCTCCGCTTATTTGTCTCGGCTACATAATTCATGGAAAATCAACGCGCACTGTCTCGCCGCGCTTCAATTCCACGAGCTGTTCGTGCGTGGTCTTGCTGTCGATCCAAGCCTTGAGCGTGTAATGACCGGAAGGAAGTCCGCGCAGCCGAAATCGCCCCTCCGCATCTGTCATGGCAAAATGTGGAGTGTTAAGAACGAGAATAAGGCCGCGCATGTGCTCGTGAATATCACAGCGAAGCGTCACTAGCCCGGCCTTGTCAAAAATCTCCGACGGGATTGGTCTCTCCTCCGGGCGATAGCGGCCAAGATCGAATCGCTTCGCGGGAGAGTACGAAAAAATGCTGTGATAGGTATCGTCGAGGTTTGGGAACTCAACTCTTGTGCCGACTTGCACTGGCAGGAGCGCTGGAATGAATGTCAAATCTTTTTGCACGATCTGTTTCGTAGGAGGCGAAGTTTGTTTTGGAAAAGAGCCATCCAGATAAACCACCGCCAACGGCGGCTGGGTCGAGAGAACGCCACTATGCGTAACAATCTCGTACCGTTTCGCCATCACCGGTGCCGAATGCGATTTCGGCAGTTCCACGCGTCCCTCTAAAACTGAGTCCGCCAAAACCGAAATGGAAAGAAGAACGAAGACCAGGTTGAGCGAAACGAGTCCGGGCAAGCGCATCTCAATGATCTAACGCGATCTGATTGTCGGTGTTGCGCGCTTTCTCCGGTAGATGCGATAAGTCAAGAAACATTCGTCGCCGACCACGCGCATGTCGATCAACGAACAACGGACGCTGGCGGGCAGGAATGTCTTGTCCAAACCGGTAAGGGTCGGCGCGTTGGCTCCGCCAAACAGATAAGGTGCGATCGTGAGATTGAGTCGATCAACCAGGCCGCGCTCCAAAAGCGAACGGAAAAGCGTTGCGCCACCCTCGCAGGCGACCGTGCGCACGTTGTATTCACGGCGCAGCTTCTCCAACATCGCGACAAGATCGACATGTCGGGATTTTGTTAAATGCAGCGTCGCTTTTTCGCGAAGCGCCGCCTGAAATTTTCTCGGCATTCGCGCTGTCGAAAATATAAGGATCGGCGAGATATCGGTTTGAAAGATCTTGAGTTGATCGTCGATCTTTCCTTCGTTCGAGACGATCACGCGAATCGGATAAGGTGTCTGACTGCGCGCGGTCCTCGCTTTAGACAAGTCTGTTTTCGGCAACCCGAGCCGGACGTTGTCACGCCTGAGGGTGCTATGACCGATCAAAACGGCGTCGGCCAATGCGCGCTGGCGAAACAAGTGGCGCTTGTCTTCACGCGAAGTGAAATCGACCGGCGAGAAATTGCGCGTGGTGATCTTGCCATCGACCGTCATGGCAAAGGTTGCGCTGACAAATGGGCGGTGCGATTTTCGCGGCGCGGATGGCGATCTTCGGGCGGATTTACTTTGGCTCGCTGATTTCATGCTCGAGTGTCGCGACTTCCCGCTGCATCTCGCGCAAGCGTACATGTCGCGGCACGCCGCTTGGTTTGTAGAAGAAATAAACGATCGCGCCTGGAACGCAGCTGACGAGGATGATCAGAAAACTGAGTGAGCCGATGAGCACGGCCACTCCTTCTGGAACGCCGCAAAGTTGGTGGAGCATGGTCTGCAGAACTCTTTCACGAAGGCCGACACCAGCGAAACTGATAGGCAGCGCCGAGATCGTCCGCTCAATCGGCATCACGGCAAAGAAATTAGTCACAGGCACGTCAGCGCGTAATGCGTAGGCCGCGCAAAGGAAAGTGGTGAAGGTAGCGAGGTGCGCGACGAGGGATGCGCCAAAAGCGATCAGCGTTGCAAACCAATGACGTGCGTAGAGATGATAAGCGGCGGCGATCTCAATCAGTTTTTCACGGCCGGGAAATTTTTGCGGCAGCAAATGGAAAAGATTGAATCCGCTGATGACGAAACTGGCAAGCAAACCGACGATCGAAGTGCCGAGAAGAACGAGCAGAAACCAAAGTAACCGGCGCGTTTCGGGAGTTTGCGAAAGCAGATCGAACCGCAGACTAACGAGCGTGGCAGTAATCGCAACCAGCGCGACCAAGCCGATGAACCGATCAAAGACGACGGCAAGCAGCGCGCCGGCTTTGCGATCGGGAGTTTCTTTGAGCAGCAGGTAACTCTTGATGATGTCGCCGCCGGTGCCGCCAGGCAGGAACTGATTGTAAAACATTCCGATTAGGAACAGACCGGACAGCCGCGGAAGACTTAGACGAATGCCCTGAACCTTAAGCAGAACCTGCCAGCGAAAAGCGGCGGCTATCTCTACCACGGCATATGCAAAAACTCCGGCGGCGACCCAGTGATAACGCGCGTGGCTGAGCGCTTGCTCCATCTCCTTGCGCTTGTTCGGATCGTGATAAACCAAAAACAGCAACGCAATGGTGACAGCGAGCTGAAAAATTGTGATGAGGATTTTTTTCATGCGCCGAAATGTTTTTTCCAAGCTTCGACCGAGCGTCGGATTTCCACGGCGGTTTTGCGAGGACTCATCTCCCAAACCAATACGCACTCGCGCGGCAGAAGCGGAACAAGCTTCACAAGATCGACATCGCCGGCAAAAGGCGGCTGATGATCCTGGGCCGGCCAAATGCAATCCTGGACATGGCAACCAAAAGTGCGCGGAGCGATTTGCCGCAGCCACTCGGCGTGATCGACAAACGCCAGGTTCTCCTTGATCTGGATGTGGCCAAAGTCGTGCCAGTAACCGAGTTGCGGTGAGTTGAATTCATCGAGCAATGCCGGCAATTCGCGCTCGGTCGGAATTTCTTCATAGCCACGCCGTCCTTCCACGCCGAGTTTGACGTTTTTCGAAGCCGCGTAATCAACGATGCGCCGCACGCAATCCCTCACACGCTTGAGACAGGCAGGCGCGGCCGACTCACGTTTTTGCACCGCACGGATTTTTCGACGGACATATTCACGAGAAAGCAATTTGCCGCTTTTGGCCAGCTTGATGAGCGAATCGGTGATCGAGGTCATTCGCACTTCGCCTAAATGCATGACGACGAAAGGCGCGCCGAGGCGCTCGGCGAAATCAATTGTCTGAAGAGTTTGTTTGACCGCGCGTTCGCGTTCTTTGGGATAAGGCGAAGAAAACTGGTAACAGTCAGGAGACGCGCCCAAAACCTCTACCGGCAACGGACAGAAATTGTGCAGACTGCTGAATTTGATTCTCCCAGCGTCGTACATTTCTTGAATTCCGGGCATGAGCGAGATGCGAATGCCGTGGCCGAGCTCAACGTGATCGAAGCCAAGATCGACAATTTCACGGAGCATTTCATCACCGGCCGTGTGACGATGAGAATTCCAGCAAGTGGAAAAGGAAATCATGATCGGCCTGACAGACAGTTACGCCACCGAAGCGATTTCGGGTTCCGGCGCTGGAGAAACAGGCTGGTCGCACACGTGCCGCCCGGCCATGGTCAAAATCGAGAAGGCGCCGGTGCCGTAAATTATCGAAGCGACAGCTAAGGCGGTGCGCATTCCGATCAAATCTGAAAAGCCAGTGACGATGAGCCCGGCGATCGGCATTAATCCGAAAAAGCTCAGACCGAAGACCGCGGAGACGCGACCGCGCAAATGGGCCGGCGCATGTTCCTGCACGATTGTGTTCGCGAGTCCGAAGTTCATCGAGAGCGCGATCGCCAGCACACCCATCGAGCAAGCCGTGAGCGCAAAACTGTGCGAGCGCGACATGGAAAAAACACCCGCCGCAACCGCGAGCACATTGCCACTCATAAACTTCAAGCGCCGTTCGCGAGCAACGCTGAGAAGTCCAAGCGACCCGAAAAACGCGCCAGTCCCCGATGTTGCCATGAGCCAGCCCATTTCGCGCGGGCCGAGTTGCAGAACATTGCGCACGTAGAGGGGCAGCATCACGGAAATGACGGGGAAGACAAAAATTGTCGTCAACGCAACGAGGGCGATCATCGCGAGGACCGTTCGTTCCGAAGCGACGTAACGGAATCCTTCCATGATCCCACTGCGCCGTTGCTCCTCCTCTTCTTGTGTGCCGATCGGGCGCTTCGGAAGCGAAACGAGCGCGACAATCAGCGCCAAAAACGAAAATGCGTTTGCGAAAAACGCGGAGGCAGCTCCCCACCATCCGACAAATAATCCAGCGAGCGACGGACCGACAAGGCGCGAACCGTGAAAGATCGAACGATCCATCGCCACGGCAGTTGCAATTTGATCGCGCCTCACCAATTCAGGAACAAGTGCCGAGATGGCCGGCATTTCAAACGCAATTGCAATGCCGAGCAATGCCGCGAGAACAATAACATGCCAGATGTGAATGCGACCCGCCATGACGAGCCAGCCGAGAATGATGGCGAGCGCGATTTGCACGATTTGGGTCGCGATCAGGATTTTGCGCTTGTCGTATCGGTCGGCGGCCGAGCCTCCGATCATGGTGAGCGCGAGTGTGGGCAGGCCCGCCGCGAAATTCACCATCCCGAGCACGATGGCTTTGTTCGTAAGCGCGCTCACCACCCAGCCCTGCGCCATCACTTGCATCCAGGTGCCGGTGTCCGAAATCGCCGAACCGATGATGTAACGGCGAAAAGGACCCGGCTTCAACAAAGCAAGCGCTTTGTGGTGAAACGGCGTTTCTCGATTGCTCATCGCCTGCACTCATAAACGGGGAGAAGCGCGGCTGCAATTGAACGCGGAAACTTTGCTCGCGCGGCATCATGGTCCAATGAGCACGTTTGCCGCATCGGAAGCGATAGTTCATGGTGAGATATGCGCATCGACAAATTCACGCAGAAAATGCAGGAGGCGCTGCAAGCAGCGCAGGATGTCGCATCGCAGTTCAATCATCAGGAAATTGCGAATGAGCATTTTCTTTCCGCGCTTCTTGACCAAAGCGACGGCATAGCCCGGCCATTGCTCGAAAAAATTGGCGTGCCGATGGACGGCTTGCGACAGCGATTGGCAAGCGAGCTCGAACGGCGCCCAAAGGTGCACGGCGGCGCTGTCGATCTTCGTCTCGCCAATGAATTGCGCAGCATGCTCGACGGCGCGGAGAAGGAGATGTCGATCTTGAAAGACGAGTTTACGAGTGCCGAGCATTATCTGCTTGCCCTCGCCGGCGCGAATGTTCCTGCGGCAAAACTATTGAAAGAGTTTGGCATTACGCGCGACAAACTCATGCAAGCTTTGCAGCAAGTGCGCGGTTCGCAGCGCGTGACCGATCAAAATCCGGAGGGCAAATATCAAACGCTCGAGAAATACGGCCGCGATCTCACCGAACTGGCGCGGCGCGGGAAAATCGACCCGGTGATCGGCCGCGACAACGAGATCCGCCGGATCATGCAAGTGCTCTCGCGGCGCACGAAAAACAATCCGGTGCTGATCGGCGATCCCGGTGTTGGGAAAACTGCGATCGTGGAAGGTCTCGCCCGACGCATCATCAGCGGCGACGTGCCGGATTCGTTGAAACAAAAACGCATCATCGCGGTGGACATTGGCGCGATGGTCGCCGGCGCAAAGTTCCGCGGCGAATTCGAAGATCGCCTAAAAGCATTCTTGAAAGAGGTGACTGATGCGCAGGGCCAAATCATTTTGTTCATCGACGAGCTGCACACGATCGTCGGCGCCGGTGCGGCGGAGGGATCGGTCGATGCATCCAATTTGCTCAAGCCGCAACTCGCGCGCGGGGAGCTGCGCACGATCGGCGCGACCACACTCGATGAATACCGCAAGTATATCGAGAAAGATGCGGCGCTGGAGCGGCGGTTTCAGCCGGTGATGGTTGACGAGCCGAGCGTGGAAGACACGATCGCGATTCTGCGCGGATTAAAGGAGCGCTACGAAGTTCATCACGGTGTTCGGATTACCGATGCCGCAATCGTCGCGGCCGCCGTGCTATCGCACCGCTACATCAGCGACCGCTTTCTGCCGGACAAGGCGATCGATCTGGTTGATGAAGCGGCGTCGCGTTTGAAAATCGAGCTCGATTCCATGCCAACGGAAATCGACGTGATCGAGCGCGAAATCATGCAGCACGAGATGGAGCGGCAGGCGCTCAAAAAAGAAAAAGATGCCGCGAGCAAGGAACGGCTGAAGAAGCTCGAAAAGGAACTTGTCGATCTTCGCGCAAAATCCTCGGCATTGAAAGCCGAGTGGCAGAAGGAAAAAGCCGTTCTGGAAGAGCAGCGGAAATGGAAAGAGCAACTCGATCAATTCCGCACCGAACTGGAGCGCGCGCAGCGTCGTGGCGAGCTGGCGAAAGCAAGTGAGATTCAGTATGGCCGCATACCGGAGCTGGAGAAGAAACTTGCAACGGCTGAGCAGGGGAGCGCACGCGCCTCGCGTGCTGTTTCGGGCGCCTCGCCCGGAACATCTATTGACTCTTCGGCGGGGGCGCCGAAGAGAGCCCGCGAGGGCGCGGGCGCTCCCCGGAGATTATTGCGCGAAGAAGTGACCGAGGAAGATATCGCCGAAGTTGTCTCCAGCTGGACGCACATTCCGGTTTCGCGATTGCAGGAAGGCGAGCGCGAGAAACTCATCAAACTCGAAGCGCATCTCCACCAGCGCGTCGTTGGTCAGGATGAAGCGATCAAGGCCGTTTCAAACGCAGTGCGCCGCGCGCGCGCCGGTTTGCAGGATCCGGACCGCCCGATCGGTTCCTTCATTTTCCTCGGGCCGACCGGCGTCGGCAAAACCGAACTTTCACGCGCGCTCGCGGAATTTCTGTTCGACGATGAGAACGCCATGATCAGGATCGACATGAGCGAGTACATGGAGAAACACACTGTCGCTCGTTTAATCGGCGCTCCGCCCGGCTACGTTGGTTACGAGGAAGGCGGGCAACTCTCCGAAGCCATTCGTCGCAAGCCGTATTCCGTCGTTCTCTTCGACGAAATTGAAAAAGCCCACCACGACGTCTTCAACGTCTTGCTGCAAGTACTGGACGACGGACGCATTACGGATGGGCAGGGGAGGACAGTCGATTTCAAGAACACGGTCATCATCATGACATCGAACATCGGTTCGCAATTCATTACCGAAGAAGAATCACGCGAAGCGCGATCGCGTCTGGTGATGGACGCGCTCCGCGCGCATTTCCGGCCCGAGTTTCTCAACCGCGTCGATGAGATCATCATCTTCGATCGACTCACCGAAGACGATTTGAAAAAGATTGTCGAGATTCAACTCGGACGCCTGACGAAACGACTCGAACAACAAAAGATTACGCTCGACCTTTCCGATTCAGCCAAGGAATTACTCGCGCGCGAAGGATACGATCCCGTTTACGGCGCGCGTCCGCTTCGGCGCACCATCCAAAAAGAAATTCTCGATCCGCTTAGCATCGACATTCTCGAAGGCAACGTCCGCGAAGGCCAAACCGTTCACGTCGATGCAAGAAACGGCGCTTTGTCATTCCGAGCGTAAGTCGAGGAATCTCTTATCATGACTGTCTCATTTTCTATTTTATAACGAGAACGTTCTTTACTGGCGCTCTCGCCGGCCACATCTTTGCTCGTTAGGCCTCACCATGTGCGAATGCAAATACGACGCTCATTAAACACGATAGTCATTGCACTATTGCTTTCAGTTGTAGGACAGGCTTGGGCGAGCGGGAAGCAGTGGGTCACCCTGACAGATTGCCAATACGTGGATTCCAAGGATAACGATGGTGACAGTTTTCGGGTACGCTGCGGGGAGAAGGAGTTCAGGGCGCGGCTCTACTTTGTCGACGCGCCCGAGACCACTCTTGTGTATGCGGAGCGGACGCGCGAGCAAAGTCTCCAATTTGGTATCACGCTCGATGAGACGATGAAAGCTGGCGTTAAGGCGAAAGTGAGGGTGCAGGAACTTTTGCAGAAGCCATTCGTCTTGCGCACGCTTTGGGCAAGTGCTGCCGGCCGCGGCCGTGAGACGCGATATTACGTTTTGATCGAGATAGACGGAAAGAGGCTGGCGGAGATTTTGGTGAGCGAAGGTTTGGCGCGCGTCAAAGGCGTCGATCACGTTTTGCCGAGCGGCGAAAAATCCAGTTCTTATGTCGATCGACTCACCGCTTTAAAGGAAAAGGCTAAACGGGAGCGAGTGGGCGCCTGGTCCACTGCGGTCGAAGAGAAGAAGCCGAGCGATTGAGCTTGCAAAGAATTGAACGGCCTGAGGTTCATACATGTCTCAGCATTCACCATGATTAAAATTCTCGGAACAGCAGTAGTGGCGGCAGCGATGTTGGCGGCATCGCCTGCTTTCGCAGGTGGAAAAGCGTGTTGCGCAAAGAATGCCTCAAACGAGGCGGCCTGCGCTAATCTCGCCAGTCTCAATCTGACGGCTGATCAGAAGACAAAGATTGAAGCGTGGCAGAA
>WNEY01000674.1_pt1 | contig 22097 bp, 22 predicted proteins | sample 5400531 | NCBI WGS metagenome assembly WNEY01 (sample SAMN13153338, study PRJNA577476) | soil metagenome | isolation source: 200 cm saprolite under Douglas fir tree site 1 | place: USA:California | collected 2015-04-18
CGATGGGCCCGCGTGTTTCGATCACCGAACTTTCGGAAGCAACCTGCCGCTGGCCGATCGGCGACCCGGGTGCGGAAGATTTCGCCTATTGCGGCTCGCAGACCAAGACCGGGCTTCCCTACTGCCCCTATCACTCGCGCATCGCCTATCAGCCGCTTGCCGATCGCCGCCGCGAGCGGCGTGCGATGCGGGGTTAACGGCCGGAAGCGGTGCGCCTGCTCGGCCATGATCTGCAGGAATTTCTCGCGCGCTTTCGCATCATCGCACGCCGGACCGCGCAAGGTGTCGATGAAGCCCAAGAGCGAGGCGAGCGGCGTGCGCAATTCGTGACTCGCATTGGCGACGAAATCGGTGCGCATCTGGGCGAGCCGCCGCTCGTGGGTGAGGTCGCGGAACGAGAGCAGGAAAAGCTCCGGCAATTCATGGGCGAAAACGACCGGCGCCACGTGCACTTCGAGCGCGCGCTCGACCGGAAAGCGCTCATTGATCTCGAAACGCTGCGTCCGACCGGCGGCGGCGCGAATCGCCTCGATGATCTGCGGATTGCGGATGGTGAAGGAAATCGGCTCGCCGGCGCGGATGCGGCCAAAGATGGCGGCGGCCGGCACGTTGCCCGCGATCACGGTGCTCGCACGATCGACGAGCAAGGCGGGCTCGGGCAAGGCGTTGATGAACGCCACGAGCCCCGCCGTCGGATCGGCCGCCGCCGGAACGAGACGCTGCGCGGCATCGACGGCCACGCCGCGCGAGGCGGAGCGTATTTCGACCGCCATCAAGGTGGCGACGGCGACGATCGCGGGCAGCGCGATATAGGGCGGGAGCCAGCCGAAAGCCGCAAGCGCGATGATCGCGAACATCGCGAGCGCCGCGAGCCACCATCCTCTCATGCGCCTCGGGCGCGGCGCCGCGAGGTGAGCGCTTTCCGGCGAATTTTCAGGGGCGGCATTCATGCCGCTCCTCTAGCGCGGGCGGAAGAAGAGGGCGAATCGGGGATTCTCCTCCGCACAATCCGCGTGCCGTTCTTGTCAGCCGGCTCAAAGCATGACATTGCGGCCCCGGGGTGGGGGTCAACGGAGCCATTCGAAATGCGACATTTCCTGCGCGCGGCCGCGATCGTTTTCTCGCTGTGTCCGATCCTGACCGGCGGCCTCGCCGCGGCCCGGGCCGAGCCGATCCCGCTTCCCAACGTCGATTACCAAGCCAAGGCGAAGATGATCGGCGGCTCCGCCGTCACCATCCGTCATTCCGGCGGCAAGCTGCGCATGGAAATCCAGCCGCACGGCTTGGCGCAGACGATCACCGGCATCATGGATTTGTCGGCGCACAAGATGATCATGATCGGCGCCGTGCCCGGCATGAGCAACATGGGTATGGAAATCGATATCGGCAAGGACGCGAGCTACGGACAAGTCGTGGGAGAAGGCAAGCGCGTGGGCACCGCGACGGTCGCGGGCGAGAGCTGCGAGCTTTGGGAAGTCGACAGCAAGACCGCCTTCAACGCCGAGCCGGTCACCGTCTGTCTTTCGCGCGACAACATTCCGCTGCGCACGGAAGCGACGTTCGAAGGCAAACGCCGCGCGGTCATGGAGGTGACCGAATTGCAGCGCGCGCGCCAAGATCCCGCGCTGTTCGTCTTGCCCGCGAACATTCAACTCATCAAACTGCCGAAGGGCGTAATGCCGGGAACCGGGGTGCCCGGCAAGCAGTAATTCCGCCGCTATTTCTTTCGGCCGGTCCGGTTCGCAGCGCGCTTCGCGCGGCGCGTGAACACTTTTTGTTCGATTTTTTGCGCCACCGGTTTCAGATCGAGAATGAACTCGCGCACGCCGAGGATGGCGAGCGCAAGCGCGAAGGGGACGATGTAATAATACAGCCGGAACAAGAGCAGCGCACCGAGGATGCTCTCCTTGCCGAAGTGCAGCAACGATTGCCGGTCGAAATGCATGAGCGCGATCAGCATGGCGACGTCGAACACGCCAAGTCCGCCCGGCGAGTGGCTGGCGAAGCCGAGCAGGGTGGCGGTAACAAAAATCACCGCCAGCGAGACGAAATCGATCTGCGGCGCGTCCGGCATCAGCATGTACATCGCCGCGGAGGCGCAGCTGAGATCGACGATGCCGAGCGCGATCTGGATCAGCGTCAGCCGCCCGCCCGGCAAGGTGACGTGCCAGCGCTCGCGGCCGATGCCGATCGAGCGCGGCGCGGCGCTGACCCAAATCACATAGACCAAAAGGGCGAGCAGCCCCGCAGCGCCAAGCCAACGGTTGGCGAAAGTGGGCAGCTTGTCGATCGCATTCGCGGCATCCGGGTCGACGATAAGCCCGAGACCCAGGAAGGCGACGTTGCCGAGCCAGAAGGTGAGCCCGGCGATGAAGCAGATTTTTGCGACCTCGATGACGTCGAGACCGTTCACCGAATAGATGCGGTAGCGCACCGCGCCGCCGGAGAACACCGAGAAGCCGACATTGTGGCCGATCGAATAGCTGGTGAAGCCGCCAAGGGCGGCGGTGCGGTAGGGGATTTCGGTGCGGCCGATCGTGCGAAGCGCGAAGTAATCGTAGAAGGTGAGCGTGACGTAGCCCAGCGCCACGAAAATGCCGGCGAGCACGAGTGCCTGGGTGGGCGTGCGGCGAAGGGCGGCGTAAACCTCACGCGGCTCGATGTCGCGCAGGAGGCGGTAGAGGACGTAAGACGCGCCCGCGATGATGACGATGCTGAGCGCGATGCCGACGGCCTGCCAGCCGATTTTTTGTTGCAAATATCGAGCGATCGCTCGCGGGTTCATGGTTCTTTTGTTCGCGGCGATGCTGATCTGGCGTGAAACGGGTTCGCGTTTTGCCGCAGATTACCCATAGTTCGCGCCGAAACGGAAACGGAAAATAACGCAACCCCTTGCCGGAATTTGGTCTCGCGAACGAGCCGCGAGAGGAGGATGGCGCGCCCGGAGAGATTCGAACTCCCGACCCCCAGATTCGTAGTCTGGTGCTCTATCCAGCTGAGCTACGGGCGCCCTCAGGGGAAGGCGGAGCACTACACAGGCCGTTCTTGATTTGCAAGCGCACGGTCCTCGGCGCGGATGCGCCAGGCAAGTAGCGCCGCGTTCGCGAGCGAGAAGATCGCGGCATAGACAAAAAGCCCGAAGGCGAGCGGAAGCAGCGCGATCTCGATCGCCACCACGAGATAGTTCGGGTGCTTGAGAAAGCGATAGGGGCCCGCGCGCACGAGCGGCGCGCCGGGAAGCACGATAATGCGCGTCGTCCAGCGCTCGCCGAGCGTCGCGATCACCCACACGCGAGCGATCTGCAGCACCGCATAGGCGGCGACGAGCCACCAATTCGCCGGCCGCGGCCACGCCCAGATCCAAAGACCCGCGAGCCAGAGCGCATGCAAGGCGACGATGAAGGGATAGTGCCGGGCGCCGGCCTCCTTCGCGCCGCGGGCGCGCAGGTGCTGTTCGTTCCGCGCCGACCACCATAATTCCACGACGCGCTGCAATGTGACGAAGCCGAGAACCGGCAAAGCGTCAGGCACGGGCCGGATCGAGCGCGAGCAAGCTCGCCGTGAAGCCCGGCCCCAACGCCGAAAGCGCGAGCATGCCCTTGCGCGGCGCGCGCAGGACGCGCTCGAGCGCGAACAAGACGGTCGGCGCCGACATGTTGCCGAACTCGCGCAGGACGTCGCGCTCGTGATCGAGCGAGCCGCGCTTGAGCTTGAGCGCCATTTCGACCGCGTCGACGACCTTGCCGCCGCCGGGATGGCAGATATAGCGCCCGATGTCCTCGTTCTTGAGGCCGACCGCGGCGAGCAGTTTTTTCGCCACCGGCGGAAAGCGGCGCTCGACGAAGATCGGCACCGAGCGCGACAGCACGACGCCGAAGCCGACCGGATCGAAGGTCCAGCCCATCACGTCGAGCGTGTCGGGCCAGATATGCTCTGCCGAGCCGCGCACTTGCGCGAGACCCGCGTCTCCGTTCGCGCGCAAGACGAGGGCGGCGGCGCCGTCGCCGAACAACGCGCTCGCGACCGCGTCCTCCTTGGTGCGGCGGTCGATGCGGAAGGCGAGCGAGCAAAGCTCGAGCACCACGACGAGCACGGTGGTGTCGGCCTCCACGGCCGCGAGCCGAGCCGCGAGCGACAATCCGCTCACGCCGCCGGCGCAGCCGAGGCCGAACACCGGCACGCGTCGCACGTCGGCGCGCAGTCCGAGATTTTTCGCCGCCCGCGCTTCCAGCGTCGGCGTGGCGATGCCGCTCGAACAGACGGTGACGACGCAGTCGATTTCCTCAGGCGCGATTTTCGCGCGCGCGATCGCCTCCTTCGCCACCCGCTCGAACAGCGCCAGGCCCTCTTCGTGGAAGACCTGCGAGCGGTCGCTCCAGTCGCGCGGCTCCAGATACCACTGCAGCGGCCGCACGGTGTGGCGCCGCTCGATACCTGAATTGCGGAAGATGTCGATCATCACCGGATATTGATTGAACAATTCCGGAAAGACGTCGGCGGCGAGCGATTCGACCTTGCGCTGCTCTACGATGTTTTCGGGCACCGCGGTGGCGATGGAAAGAAGGGAAACTTCGCGCATCGGTAGAGAACCCGGCGTGCCCCCCGCTTGTTCCGAGGTCAAGTCAAGCACGGGCGCGCTCGGCGCGCTTCTCGTCGAGTGCGACGGGACGGTCGGGAATAATGATACGAAATGTCGCACCGATGGTGCCGTCGACAAGACGGATCTCGCCGCCCTGCGCTTGAATCAGCTCGGCCGCGATCGCGAGCCCAAGCCCGGTGCCGCCGCGTTGCGCCGAGAAATGAAAGGGTTCGAAGAGATGGGCGCGGGCGCGTTGCGGAATGCCGGGGCCGGTGTCGGCGACCTGCAGCACCACGACGCCGCCCTCGCGGCGCCCGATGATGCGGATCTGATCGCGCTTGGGATCGTTCGGCGCGCGCGACTCGAGCGCGTGCTTGCTGTTGCGCGCGAGGTTGAGGAGGGCGCGCAGAAGCTGGTCGGGATCGGCATCGACCATCAGTCCGCGCTCGACCGAAGGCATCCAGCCGATCGGCGAGCCGGGCTCGAGGCCGAGCGTCTCGCGCACGTCGTCGAGAAGTTGCGCGACGTCGACGGCCCGCCGCTCGGGCGGCGGCTCCTGCGCCTTGCCGTAGGCGAGCGTTTGCTGGCAGTAGGCGATCGCGCGGTCGAGCGCGGCCATCAGCCTCGGCGCCAGGCTGCGCACGCCGGGATCGGCGATCTTGGCGAGGCGGTCGGACAAGAGCTGCGCCGAGGCAAGCAGGTTCCGCAAATCGTGATTGATCTTGGACACCGCGAGACCGAGCGCCGCGAGGCGGCTCTTCTGCTGTAGGGTCTGGGCGAATTCCTTTTCCATCACCGCGAGCTCGCGCTCGGCGACGCCGATTTCGTCGGCGCGCCCCGAAGGCACGACGATGCGCGCGGGATTCTCCGGGTCGGCGCCGAAGGCGACCATGTGGGCAGTGAGCCGGCGCATCGGCCGCACGAACAACCACAACAGGCTCAGATAAACGAGCGTCGCACTGATCGCGGAGATGGCGAGCGAAATCAGCAAGATGGTCTTCGAGTATGTCCACATCGCCTCGCGCAGGGGGCGCTCGTCGATGACAATCTCGACGAACTCTCCGCCCATCGGCGCGGAGCCGACGACAAGCAATACGTCGTTGTCGCGGCTGAACATGGTGCGGAAGCCGTCCACGACCGTGTTCATCATCGAGACGTCGCGCATGTCGACCTGATGATCGACCACGGGCGGCATGTCGGAGAAAGCGAGCAACAGGCGCATGTTCTCCATCTTGAGCGCCACGGTCTTGGCGCCGACGCTTTCCAAGAGCTTGCGCTTCAAATCCTCCGGGATCATCCGGTTGGGTGCGGCGTAGAGCACCAGCGCCGCCGTGCGCGCGGCCGCGAGCTTGTCGGAAAGCCACATCAACCGGTAGTTCCCAATCAACGGCAGATAGATCAGGATTTCCGCCACCGTCACGAAGACAATGGTGAGCAGAAGAAGCTTGCCGGAAAGGCCGAGCCGCAAGCCGGTTCTTTGCGCGCCGGTTACGGTTTCATTCGATTTCGCTGACATTCGATCAATTCTCTGTGGGCCGGTCAGCCGAGAATATCGCAGAAGGAATCATGCGCCCGCGTGCCGGGATCGTCAAACCATGCGAAGCCCGGCATTGCGGCGAAGAGATGAACTCGGAAGCCGCCCGCCTTGCATTGACGGACGGGGCTTGCGACCCCTATAAGCCGCGCGAGTTCCGGAGATCGAAACGTGAAACGCACCTATCAACCGAGCAAGCTCGTGCGCAAGCGCCGACACGGCTTTCGCACGCGCATGGCGACGAAGGGCGGCCGCAGGGTCATCGCCGCGCGCCGTTCGCGCGGCCGCAAGCGGCTTTCGGCCTGAAGGCATTGCAGCCGACTTCGAGAACGATCATGCAGCGCCTCAAGCGCCGCGCGGATTTCCTGGCTGCCCGCGAAGGCGCGCGCGCGCCGGCGAGCGCCTTTTTCGTGCAGGCGCGCAATCGGCATGACGCCGCCGAGCCGCGCGTCGGCCTCACGGTCACCAAGCAGACCGGCAGCGCCGTCGAGCGCAATCGCATTCGCAGGCGGCTGCGCGAGGCGGCAAGGAACGTGATGTCGGCCGCCGGAAAGCCGGGATTCGATTACGTGCTGGTGGCGCGGCGCGAGGCGCTCGGAACGCCGTTCGCGGTGCTGGTCAAGGATCTCGAGCGGGCGCTGGAAAAAGTTCACGCGAAGAGAGGCTGACGGAGAAGGCGATGGATGACAATCGCAACATGATGCTCGCGATCGGCCTCTCGGTCGCCGTTCTCATCGGCTGGCAATTCTTGGTCGGCATGCCGCAATTGGAAAAGCAGCGCGAGGCGCAAAAGCTGCAACAGCAGCAGACCCAAAGCCAGACCACGCAGCCGGCTCCAGGCGGACAAGCGCTGCCCAGCGGTCCGCAGACTTCGGCCGGCGCCCAGCCCGGCACCGTCACGCGCGAGCAGGCGCTCGCCGCTTCCGCGCGCGTTGCGATCGAAACGCCGCGCCTCAAGGGCTCGATCGCGCTCAAGGGCGCGCGCATCGACGACGTTTCGCTGCTCGACTACCACGAGACCGTCGACCCGAAGAGCCCGAACATCGTGTTGCTTTCGCCCTCGGGCAGCCACGATCCGTTCTACGCCGAGTTCGGCTGGGTGAACGGCACCGGCGGCCACGCCAAGCTTCCCGACGCCGATACGGTATGGAGTGCCACGAGCACGGCGCCGCTTTCGCCCGAACGGCCGCTCGTGCTCAGCTGGGACAATGGCGAGGGACTGCTCTTCAAGCGCACGATCGCCGTCGACCGCGTATACATGTTCACGATCACGGACGAAGTGGAGAACACGGGCGCCAATCCGGTGACGATCCACGGCTACGGGCTGGCCTCGCGCCACGGCCTGCCGCAGGTGCAGGGCTACTACATCCTGCACGAAGGCCCGGTCGGCGTGCTGGGCGACGGCAAGCTCTACGAGCCCGCCTATAAGGACATTGAGAAGCCGATGGAGCCGGTGAGCTCGCAAGGCGGCTGGCTCGGCATCACCGACAAATACTGGGCTACCACCCTCGTTCCCGATCAAGGCGCGAAGTTCGGCGGACGCTTCTCCTCGAACACGGTGGGCACGGTACGCACCTATCAGGCCGATTTTCTGCGCGAGGCGACCACGATCGCCGCCGGCGCCAAGGCATCCGTGCAAAACCGGCTGTTCGCGGGGGCCAAGGAAGTGGCGGTCGTCGACGGCTACGAACGCGACCTCGACATCAAACGCTTCGATCTTCTGATCGACTGGGGCTGGTTCTATTTCATCACCAAGCCGCTCTTTAAGGTGCTCGACTATTTCTACCGCCTGCTCGGCAATTTCGGGCTTTCGATCCTGCTCGTGACCGTGCTGATCAAGCTCGTATTCTTCCCGCTCGCCAACAAGTCCTACGCCTCGATGGCGAAGATGAAGATGGTGCAGCCGCAAATGCAGGCGCTGCGCGAGAAATATCCCGACGACAAGGTCAAGCAGCAGCAGGAGCTGATGGACCTGTACAAACGCGAAAAAATCAATCCGCTCGCCGGCTGCCTGCCGATCGTGATTCAGATTCCGGTGTTCTTCGCGCTCTATAAAGTGCTGTTCGTCACCATCGAGATGCGGCACGCGCCGTTCTACGGCTGGATCAAGGATCTCAGCGCACCCGACCCAACCAACATCTTCAACCTGTTCGGCTTGATCCCGTTCGACCCGACAGTGCTGCCCGTGCTCGGCTCGTACCTCCACCTCGGCGTGTGGCCGATCATCATGGGGGTCACGATGTGGGTGCAGATGAAGATGAACCCCGCGCCGCCCGATCCGACCCAGAAGATGATCTTCGCCTGGATGCCGCTGTTCTTCACCTTCATGCTCGGCAGCTTCGCCGCCGGCCTGGTGATCTATTGGGCTTGGAACAATACACTCTCGGTGCTGCAGCAGGGCGTGATCATGCGCAAGAACGGCGCCAAGATCGAGCTGTTCGATAATCTGAAGGGGATGTTCAAGCGAACGCCGGCAAGTTGACGGGCGTTCGTTCATCGTGATTCGTCATCCCGAGACACCTCAGGACGACGGTCCCAGGCCGTGGAAAATAACGGGCTCACCCGCAGCGAAATCGAGGCCGGCCGCAAGCTGTTCGCCGGGGAATGGCAATTCGTGGCGGGCGCGGGCTCGGTGCAATCGCTGCCGTCGCCCCGCGGAATCGAGATCGCCTTCGCCGGGCGGTCGAATGTCGGGAAATCGAGCCTTCTCAACGCGCTCACCGGGCGGCATGCGCTCGCGCGCGTGTCCAGGACGCCGGGGCGAACGCAACAGATCAATTTTTTCACCGGCGGAAGCGACCTCGTGATCGCGGATCTGCCCGGCTATGGCTTCGCGTCCGCGCCGCGCCAGAAAATCAATCAGTGGACCGGCCTCGTGCGCGCTTATCTCAGCGGCAGGGCGAATCTCGCGCGCGTATTCGTGCTGATCGATTCGCGTCACGGCTTGAAGCCGCAGGACCTCGAGGTTTTCGGCCTTCTCGACCGCGCGGCGGTCAGCTATGCGATCGTGTTGACGAAGATCGACGCGATCAAAGCGCAAAACGGCGAACCCCGCGTCACCGAGACGGAAGCCGCGATCAAAAAGCGACCGGCCGCGTTCCCGACCGTGTTCGCGGTTTCTGCGCTCGAGGCGACCGGCATCGCGGAACTCCGCGGCGCGATCGCACGCTTGCTCGCCGAACGCGGCGCCGCCGTCTAGAGCCGCCAACGATCAATCCTCGTGATCGTCCTCGGCACCGTCTTGTTCATGCCCCAGGGGGCGAAGAGGATGCTTGCCGACAGCCGCGGTGGCGGCGGTCGTAGTCGCCGACTGCGCCGAGCGATAGAGCTGGAAGCGCTCCCCTTCGGCGACCAGCCGCAGATGAACGGGATCGGGGTTCTCGGCGCCGTGCTTGGTGAAGAGCACGTAGACGTAGTCGTAGTGCTTCGGCCAGAAGTCCCAATAGGCCGGATGGTCGCCCTGCACCTTGTCGGCGGCGAGCAGAAGCTGCTCGACCGAGGGCGGCGTGCCATCCTCGGTGTCGGCGCGGTCGGCATATTCGTCGCGCATGTGCATGATTTGCTTGCCGGACACGGTGAAGGCCGTGGTCACCAGCGCCGAGCGCTCGATCATGGCGAGGCAGGCCGCGTGCACGAGGCCGAAATCGCGCACGTCGTCGCCGCCGGAAGAATCGCCATAGGCAACGAGCACGGTGGCGCCGCGCTCGATGTCGTGAACGGTCTTGTACATCGACTCGACCGGGCGCGAGAGTTTGTTCCACGATATCTGCACCTCGGTAACGCGCGCGGCGACGAGCACGAGGAGCATCGCGGCGAAGCCGCGCCGTACGAGGCGGTGCCTGAGCTCGAGATCGAGGCAGGCGATGATCATGAACGCGAGGCCGATGGGCAGGCGCTGGTCGGCCAGGTAGGTGGAGAACAGGACGCGCGGCAGCGCGAGATAAACGGCGGCGCCGATCGCGAGCAACAGCCATCCCATCAGATGGAAGCGCATGATGCGATGACGCACCGCCCAGGCGAGGGCCAGCGCCGCGATGGCGACGAGGACCGAGGCGACGACGTCGTTATAGACGTCGAACACGAAGACGAGGCCGTCGAACTTGCCGGTCGGCTCCCAAGTGAATTCGTGCACGAGGCCCATGGTCGGGCTCGCCAGCAGCAGCGGAATCACCGGCAGGAACGGCAGGCTGCCGGCGCAAAAATCGCCGAGGCGCGGGGCAAACGGCTGCTCGCGCTTAGTCCACAGCTGTTGCAACTCGAATGCCAAGAGCCCAAGCCCGAAAACGCCGACCGCGAACAGATGGCAAAAGAACAGCACGATCACGAAGACGGCCGCGACGCCAAGGCGGGCGTACCACGCGCGCTCGCGTAGCGCGATCCAGGCCGCCAGCGCCCATAGCGCCACGCCGACGCCGAAGAGATAATTCATCACGCCGACGAGCAGCACGGCGTTGTAGAGAAGCGGCGCCGCGGCCAGGGGCAGCGCCGACCAGCGCCCGGAAAGCGCGCGATTGAGCGCGAGCGTGCCCGAAAGAATAAGCGCGAAAATCGAAATCAGGAAAAGCTGCCCCGCGGCGTAGATGCTGATCGCGCGCGCGAGCACGGGCACGATCAGATCCATCACGAGATTGGGAATGATCTGCCACTGAATCTCGTAGAACTTGGCGAGGTAGGGGTCGGAATCGATCGCGTCGATGACGTACATCCGCGCCAGGTGATTCACGTAGTCGGACAGCGGCGGCAGCCTGTGGGTGAGCACCGGAATCGACAGCGCGCCGATCAGAAGCGCGAACAGCGCAAGAATATGCGCCGGGCGGAAATCCCCACGGCTGCGAGGGAGACGGATGGCGGGCTTCGGAAACAACATGGCGCAAACTTCCTCACGCGCCGGATTCATTCCGGCGGCTTAAGCGATGCTTCCCCGTCAGGGATGGAGCGAGCCCTTGGAAGGCGGTTACCCGGCGCTTCTCGCGGCATGTACCGCCGGGCCGGATATTCGTTTCCTTAACGGTTTTTTACTTCCTCTTCCGTTCCCCGAGCTTAGTCTCTAGAAGACTGCGTCTGAACGCCAAATGAACACCAAAACCCCCAAAACGGCCGCGGATATCCCCGCCGACGCGCACCAGCAGGCGCGCATTCTGGCGCAGGCGCTGCCGCACATGCAGCGCTATGACGACCAGATCGTCGTGGTGAAATATGGCGGCCACGCCATGGGCGACGAGCCGGTCGCCCGCGATTTCGCGCGCGATATCGTCCTGTTGGAACAATCGGGCGTGAACCCGGTCGTCGTCCACGGCGGCGGGCCGCAGATCGGCGACATGCTGAAGCGGCTCGGCATCAAGTCGGAATTCGCCGCCGGATTGCGCGTCACCGACGCCGCCACCGTCGAGATCGTCGAGATGGTGCTCGCGGGCTCGATCAACAAGCAGATCGTCGGCTTCATCAACGAGGCGGGCGGCCGCGCCGTGGGCCTGTGCGGCAAGGACGGCAACATGGTGCTGGCGCGAAAGCTCTCGCGCGCCGTGGCGGACCCCGGCTCGCAAATCGAACAGATCGTCGACCTCGGCTTCGTCGGCGAGCCCGCCAAGGTCGATATCACGGTGCTCGATCAAATTCTCGGCCGCGATCTGATCCCGGTGCTGGCGCCGGTCGCCGCCGGCCTCGAAGGCGGCACGTTCAACGTCAATGCCGACACCTTCGCGGGCGCCATCGCCGGCGCGCTGAAGGCGAAGCGGCTCCTGCTTCTCACCGACGTGCCGGGCGTCCTCGACAAATCGAACAAGCTCATCAAGCAGCTCACGCTCGCCGACGCACGCCGGCTCGTCGCCGACGGCACGATTTCGGGCGGCATGATCCCGAAGGTCGAGACCTGCATCGATGCCCTCGACCAGGGTGTCGAGGGCGTCGTCATTCTCGACGGCAAGGTGCCGCACGCGGTGCTGTTGGAACTCCTCACCGATCATGGCGCCGGCACGCTCATTCAGCGTTGAACGCATCTTTTTCGCGGCGGCGTTCGTCGCGCTCGCCTCCCCGAGCTACGCCGATCTTCAGCTCTGCAACCGCACGAGCTTCGCCGCGGAAGCGGCGCTGGGCGTCGACAGCGGCGGCACGCACGCGACGCGCGGATGGTTTCGCGTCGACCCCGGCCAATGCCGCCTCGTGCTGCGCGGCAAGATCGAAGCCGACCATCTTTACGTTCACGCCCGCGCGCTCGCCGTCTACGGCCCGGTGAAGCCGCTCAACGCCGCGCAGATCGAGCTTTGCGTCGGCGAGCGTGATTTTCTCGTCGCCGGCGCGCGCTGCAGCAAGGCGGGGGAAAAGATCGTGCCGTTCGCCGAGGTGCGCCCGCGCGACGTCGAGGGAGTGCCGACGGTGCTGCTGGCCGAGCCGGCCGACTACGCCGCCGATCAAGCGCGGCTTGCGGCGGTGCAGCGGCTCCTGGCGCTCGCGGGCTACGGCGTCGAGCCGATCGACGGGCTGGCCGGGCCGCGCACCGATACGGCGCTGGCGGCTTTCTTGCGCGAGCGCGGGCTTGCGCCGGACGCCGCGGCATCGCCCGCCTTTCTCGATCTCCTGATCGACGCCGTGCGCGAAAATGCGAGCCGCGGGCTGCTGTGGTGCAACGAAACCACCCATACCGTCATGGCCGCGCTCGGCGTCGACGAGCCGAACGCGGTCGCCGTGCGCGGCTGGTGGCGCGTCGAGCCCGGCGCCTGCGTGCGGCCGGACCTCCCGCGGCGCGGCGTTCGACAGGTCTACAGCTTCGCCGAGGCGATCGACGAGAACGGCGCCCCGATCGAAAAGGCGGGACGCGCGCTTCAATGGGGCGGCGGCGCCGCGTTCTGCACGCGCAATACCAAATTCGAAATTCGCGAGCATGGCAGGTGCGAGTCGCGCGGACTTTCGGCGCGCGCTTTCGCCGTCATCGAGATCTCCTCGCGCACGGGGACAACGATCAGGTTTCGCGAAACCGACCGTTGACTTTCCTCCCCGCCCCCGGACAAATCCTCGCGCCCAGGAGTCGCCCGAATGTCCGCCGAACTCGCCCAGGTCATCGACGAAGCCTTCGAACGGCGAGCCGAGATCGGACCGAAAACAAAGGGCTCCGTTCGCAAGGCGGTAAAGGCGGCGATCGAACTCCTCGACAGCGGGCGGGCCCGCGTCGCCGAGCGCCGGGCCGACGGAAGCTGGCGCGTCAATCAATGGCTCAAGAAAGCGGTGCTGCTTTCCTTTCGCCTCGAGGACATGCGCGCGATCAAGGGCGGCCCCGGCCATGCCGCGTGGTGGGACAAGGTGCCCTCTAAGTTCGACGGCTGGAAGGCGGCGCAATTCAAGAAGGCGGGTTTTCGCGCAGTGCCCGGCGCGATCGTGCGGCGCGGCGCCTTCATCGCGCCGGGCGTCGTGTTGATGCCCTCCTTCGTCAATCTCGGCGCTTATGTCGGCGACAACACGATGGTCGACACCTGGGCGACCGTCGGCTCCTGCGCGCAGATCGGCAAGAACGTCCACATCTCCGGCGGCGCCGGCATCGGCGGGGTGTTGGAGCCGCTGCAGGCGGGGCCGGTGGTGATCGAGGACGGCTGCTTCATCGGCGCCCGCGCGGAGGTCGCCGAGGGCGTCGTCGTGCGCAAGGGCTCGGTGTTGTCGATGGGCGTCTATCTCGGCGCCTCCACCAAGATCGTCGACCGCGCGAGCGGCAAGGTTTTCATGGGCGAGGTGCCGCCCTATTCCGTCGTGGTGCCGGGCGCGCTGCCGGGAAAACCGATCGGGAATGCGCCCGGCCCCGCGCTCTATTGCGCGGTGATCGTGAAGCGCGTCGACGAGAAGACGCGCGCGAAGACCTCGATCAACGAGTTGTTGCGGGACTGATCGATCGGAGACGCAATCCAAGCGTGGACAGGGGACAACATGGACTGGAAATACCTGCTGACGGACCTCGACGGCCGCATCAACCGCAAGCGCTATTGGATCGGGATCTTGGTGCTGCTGGTGATCGGATTGGGGTTGCAGGCAATCGGCTACGGGGGCGGCGGCGAAGCGCTCGCGATCATCTTCGGCCTGGTGTTGCTGTATCCGTCCTTCGCAATCAACGTGAAGCGCGCCCACGACCGCAACCGGCCAACTTGGTTGGTCGTCGTCTTCTTCGCTGTGCTGATCTTGTTGAACGTGCTGCAGTTGCTCGGGCTCGGACAGACCGCCGACGGGCCGACCACGCTCTATCTCGTGATCGCGATTCCCTGGTTTATCTTCGCCGTCTATTTGTTCGTCGAACTCGCCTGCTTGCGCGGCACGAGCGGCGACAATCGATACGGGCCCGATCCGCTAGCTCCCTCCGTTTGAGCCGATGGCCGACGTCGTCGAAATCGCCCAGGCGCTGATCCGCTGCCGCTCGGTGACGCCGGCGGAAGGCGGCGCGCACGCTTATCTGAGCGATTTGCTGAAACGAGCGGGCTTTGACGTTCAGCGGCAGAAATTTTCCTCGCCCGGCATGCCGGAGGTCGACAATCTGTTCGCCAAGATCGGGGCCGGCAAGCCGCATCTCGTCTTCGGCGGCCATACCGACGTGGTGCCGCCGGGTAACGAATCGAGCTGGAGCCACCCTCCCTTCGCCGGCGAGATCGCGGACGGAAATCTGTTCGGGCGCGGCGCCACCGACATGAAAGGCGCGATCGCGGCGTTTGCCGCCGCCGTGCTCGATTTCACCGTCCAGGGAAAGCCAAAAGGCGCGATCTCGTTTCTCATCACCGGCGACGAAGAAGGCCCGGCGGTGAACGGCACCGTGAAGCTGCTGCAATGGGCGAAGGCGCGCGGCGAGAAATTCGATCACGCCATCGTCGGCGAGCCGACCAGCGTCAAGCGCGTCGGCGACACCATCAAGATCGGCCGCCGCGGCAGCCTGTCGGCGACGCTCTCGGTATTCGGCAAGCAGGGCCACGTCGCCTATCCGGACCGCGCGCAAAACCCGATGCGGCCGCTCGTCACCATGCTCGAGGCACTCACGGAGAAGCCCTTCGACTCGGGCACGAAGGAATTCCAGCGCTCGAACCTGGAAGTGACTTCGGTCGAAAGCGGCAATCCGGCTTTCAACGTCATTCCGGCGGAGGCGAAGGCGCGCTTCAATGTGCGCTTTAACGACAAGCACAATTCCGCGAGCCTCAAAAAAACAATCGAGAAGCGCTTGAAAGCTGCGGCGAAGGGCGCGCGTTACCGGCTCGATTACGAGCCGCCGAGTGAATCCTACCTCACCCGCCGCGGCCCGTTCGTCGATCTCGTGGTGAAGGCGGTGGCCGCGCGCGGCGTGAAGGCGGCGCTCTCGACCTCGGGCGGCACGTCGGACGCGCGTTTCATCAAGAATTACTGCCCGGTGGTCGACCTCGGGCTTGTCGGCAACACCATGCACCAGATCGACGAGCACGTGCCGCTCGAGGACCTGCAGCGCCTGACAAAAATTTATCGGAGAATTCTCGAGAAATATTTTGCGACCTTTGCGGTTTGAGCGCGCTGATTGAATCAATAATCGACGCGCACGAGATAAAGCCCGTGCGCGGGCGCGACCGGGCCGCAGGCCGCGCGGTCCTTCGCCGCGAGCGCCTGCGCCAGATCGTCCGCGCTCCAGCGCCCCTCGCCCACCAGCGCAAGCGAGCCGACCATCGAGCGCACCTGATGGTGCAGGAACGAGCGCGCGGAAGCTTCGATGCGGATTTCCTCGCCTTCGCGCGCGACGGTGAGGCGGTCGAGCGTCTTTTCCGGCGACTTAGCCTGACATTCGGCGGAGCGAAAGGTGGTGAAGTCGTGGTGGCCGACGAGTTTTTGCGCGGCCGCGTGCATCGCCTCGGCGTCGAGCGGCTTTGCGATCCGCCAGGCGTGCTCGCGCTCGAGCGCGAGATCGGCGCGACGGTTGACGATGCGATAGCGATAATGCCGCGCTGTCGCCGAGAAGCGGGCGTGGAAATCGCCGGCGGCGCGCTCGGCCGCAATCACCGCGATCGGCCGCGGCCGCAGATGCGCGTTCAGCGCGTCGCGCACCGTGTCGGCGTCCCATTCTTTTTCGAGATCGACATGGGCGACCTGGCCCAACGCATGGACGCCGGCGTCGGTGCGGCCGGCGCCGCTCACGTCCGGCCGCTCGCCGGCAAAGCGCTCGATCGCCTCGGCGAGCGCGCCCGCTACCGACGGGCCGTTCTCCTGCCGCTGCCAGCCGACGAACGGCGTGCCGTCATATTCGAGGGTGAGCTTGTAGCGCGGCATCGGGTCAGATCACGCGAGCACGGCGCCGGCGGGGAGCGGCGTGCCGCGCAGAAATTCCTCGGCGGACAGCGGCCGCGCGCCGGCGCGCTGAACTTCCACGAGACGCACCGCGCCCTCGCCGCAGGCGACCGTCAAACGATCGTCGAGCACCGTGCCCGGCCTGCCCGCGCCCTCGCCGCGGGCCGAGCGCAGCGCGCGCACCCGCTGCCGTTGCGATCCGTGCGCAATTTCAAACCAGGCGCCGGGAACCGGCGACAGGCCGCGAATGTGGTCGTGCACCTCTTGCCAGGGCCGCGACCAGTCGATGCGCGTCTCGCCCTTGTCGATCTTCTTCGCATAGGTCGCGCCCGCCTCGGCTTGCGGCTTGAAGGCGAGCGCGCCGCGCTCGAGCGCCGCGAGCGCGCGCGTCATCAGATCGGCGCCGAGCTTGGCGAGCCGGTCGTGCAAATCGCCGGCGGTCGAATCGAGCGCGATCGGCACGCGCTCGGTGAGCGCGACCGGGCCGGTGTCGAGGCCCTCTTCCATGCGCATGATGGAAACGCCGGTCTCGGCGTCGCCCGCCATGATCGCGCGCTCGATCGGCGCGGCGCCCCGCCAGCGCGGCAGCAGCGAGGCGTGGATGTTGAGGCAGCCGAATTTCGGCGCCTCCAGGATCGGCTGCGGCAACAGCAGCCCGTAGGCGACGACGACCGCGACATCGGCCTGGTGCGCGCGGAAGGCTTCCACCGCCGCCTCGCCCTTGAGCGTGGCGGGATGCAGGACCGGCAGGTGCCGCCGTTCCGCCGCCTCGTGCACGGGCGAGCGGCGAGCGGCCATGCCGCGGCCCGCCGATTTCGGCGCGCGGGTATAGACGGCGGCGATTTCGCCGCCGCCGCCCGCAAGCTCGACCAGCGTCGGCACGGCGAAATCGGGCGTGCCCATGAAGACAATGCGCACAATCGTTCCTCGAATGCGGGCGACCGGACGATTACTCGACGGCCTCGCGCTTCGCCGCCTTGGCGAATTTTTTCTCGACCCGGTCGCGCTTTAGCTTGGAAAGATGGTCGATGAAGAGGACGCCGTTGATATGATCGATCTCGTGCTGCAACACGCGGGCGAACAGTCCCTCGGCCTCGACCTCGATCGTCCGGCCGTCGAGATCGAGGAAGCGCGCCTTAATTTTCGCCGGCCGCTCCACCTCGTCGATGTATTCCGGAATTGAGAGGCAGCCTTCCTCGAGGACCGACTTCTCGTCCGAGGTCCAGAGAATTTCCGGGTTGATTATCGCGAAAGGCCGCTTTTCCTCCTCGCCGCGCGTGGCGTCGATGGTGACGACGCGCTTCGGCACGCCGACCTGGACCGCAGCCAACCCCACGCCGGGCGCCTCATACATCGTCTCGAACATGTCGGCGACGAGCTTCTTCACCTCGCCGTCGATCGCAGCCACGGGCTCGGAAACGAGCCGCAGGCGCTTGTCGGGAAGCTGGAGGATCGGGCGAATGGACATGGGGGCGAGATAAGGGATGGAGTGCGGAGCGTCAATGCGGGCGCGCGGTTCTCAACGGGCGGTCACGGCGTTGCGCAGCGCGATCGGCGACTCGATCATTTGCAGCGGCTCGAAGCCGACGCCGGTGCCGCGCACGAGCACGTCGCCGTAATCGAGAATGCGCCCGAGCACCGACTGGCTCACGTCGACGCTCTCGACCTTATCCATGTGCATCTCGATGGTGTGACGGCGGATGAAGCCGCGCTTGTAGATGACGCGCCGGTCGGTGACGGCGATCTCCGTCGTCCAGCGCTTGAACCAGGCGCGCGCCGCGCTCAACAAGGCGAGTGCAAAGCAAAGCAGCGAAATCCATCGCCAGACTTCGCTTCCGCTCCCGGCCCAGAAAGTCGCAACGATCGCGGCGATCAGCAGCAGGATCGCCGGCACGTAGATCAGCCAGTGGATGGTGCTGACGAAGAGAATTTTTTCGCCCGGCTGCAGCACTTCTTCGACGTATCTCATGGACGGCTCCCGAAAACCGCGCGCATTGGCGAGTTTAGCCTGAAACTGGCTTCCCCAAGAGCCAGGCATTATCGTTCGCTCTTCGTTCTCGCCGCCGCCGAATCACGCTAGAAGGGCTGCCATGTCCGATGTCCTCTTCATGCTCGGCGCGAGGCCGGTGACCGTCGCCGAAATTCTGCTCGCCATCGGCGGGAGCGCGCTCGTGCTGTTGCTCGCGCTTGCGATCGGCGCTTGGCGCGCCGGCCGAAGGCGCGCGCTCGAGGCGGACGAGCAGACCGCGCGCGCCGATGACCTCGAAACGCGGATCGGCGATCTCGTCCGCTCGCAGACGGAACTGAACGGGCGCATCCAGTCCTTCGCCGAGCTTTTGGGCGGTCGTCAAGCGGAGCTCGCGCGCACCGTGACGGAGCGGCTCGACTCGGTGTCGCACCGGCTCGGCGAAGGCATGACCAACGCCGCGCGCGCGACGAATGAGAGCCTCGGCCAGCTGCACGAGCGCCTCGCCGTGGTCGACGCCGCGCAAAGCCGGCTCGCCGAGCTTTCGTCCCATCTCGTGACACTGAAAGACGTGCTCGCCAACAAGCAGTCGCGCGGCGCCTTCGGCCAGGGCCGCATGGAAGCGATCGTCGCCGACGGTTTGCCGAAAGACGCCTTCGCCTTTCAACACACGCTCTCGAACGGCAAACGGCCGGATTGCGTCGTGTTCTTGCCCGGTGACCAGCGCCCGCTGGTGATCGACGCCAAGTTCCCGCTCGAATCGATCACCGCCTTTCGCGAGGCGAAAGGCGAAGCGGAGCAGCGCGCGTGCGCGCAACGGCTGCGGCAGGATATTTCGAAACACGTCAGCGATATTGCGGAGCGCTATTTCCTGCCCGGCGAAACACAGGACATCGCGTTGATGTTCGTGCCGTCGGAATCGCTCTACGCCGAGATCCATGAGAATTTCGACGACGTGATGCAGAAGGCGTTTCGCGCCCGCGTGATGTTGGTGTCGCCCTCGCTCCTGATGCTGTCGATCCAGGTGCTGCAGGTGATCGTCAAGGACGCGCGCATGCAGGAGCAGACCGAGATCATCCGCAGCGAAGTCGGCAAGCTGATGGAAGATATCGGCCGGTTGCGCGACCGCGCCTTCAACCTGCAAAAGCATTTCGGACAGGCTTCCGAAGACATCGAACAGGTGCTGATTTCGGCCGACAAGCTCACCAAGCGCGGCGCGCGCATCGAAGCGCTGGAATTCGATGAGGATTCGGCCGCACGCGGCAAGCGCCCTGAAATCCCCGCGCCGCTCGGCCTCAAGCTCGGCGCCGCCGAGTGATCAAGCGGCCGATGGCCGAAAACATTCCTGCCGCATCCGATCGAGGGCTTTTGAGCGCGTGGGGCGTTTATTGCCGCCCACGCGTGCTCGTGGTGATGTTTCTCGGCTTCTCCTCGGGCCTGCCGCTCGCGCTCTCGGGTTCGACGCTTCTCGTGTGGATGCGCGAAGCCGGCGTCGATCTCGGCACCATCGGCCTGTTCGCCGCCGTGGGCACCCCCTATACGATCAAATTCCTGTGGGCGCCGCTGGTCGATGCGCTCGATGTGCCGCTGTTGTCGCGCCTCCTGGGGCGGCGGCGCGGCTGGCTCGTGTTCTCGCAGATCCTGCTGATCGCGGCGATCGTGTTCCTCGGCCTTTGCGATCCGGTGACGTCGCTGCGGCTCGTCGCGGTCGGTGCGCTCCTCGTCGCCACGGCTTCGGCGACGCAAGATATCGTCATCGACGCCTTCCGCGTCGAGAGCCTGGAGGAGAGCGAGCAGGCGGCGGGCATGGCCTCCTATGTCGCCGCCTACCGCATCGGCATGCTGGCCTCGACCGCGGGCGCGCTGTTCTTGGTGAGCGGCTTAGAAAGTTTTGGCTTCGACAAGCACGCGGCCTGGACCTGGGGATATATTGTCACAGGAACATTCGTCGTCGTGGGGATCCTCGCGACGCTGTTCGCCACGGAGCCGGAGAAATCGGCGGTCGCGAATGCGGCGCATGCGGGCGAAAATCCGCTCCGGCGCGTGGCCCAGGCCGCGCTCGGCGCCTTTTCCGAGTTTCTCTCGCGCAATATGGCATTTGTTATCCTCGCCTTCGTCGTGCTGTTCAAATTCACCGACGCGCTGGCCGGCGCGATGACCGCGCCGTTCGTGATCGACCTCGGATTTTCGCGCAACGAATATGCCGCGATCATCAAGGGCGTAGGCTTAGCGGCGACGCTGATCGGGGGCTTTGCCGGCGGCATGGTCGCGCGCGCCTATCCACTGTCCGCGAGCCTGTGGATCGGCGGCGTTCTGCAGGCGATCGCCAATCTCGCCTTTTCCTGGCAGGCGACAAGGGGCCACGACATCGGCTGGCTCACCTTCGCGATCGTCGCGGAAAATTTCACCAGCGCCATCGGCACGGTGATCTTCGTCGCTTATCTCTCGGCGCTTTGTAAGAACCCGCTGCATACCGCGACGCAGTTCGCGCTGTTGACGGCGCTCGCGGCCGTCGGGCGGACGTATCTTTCCGCCGGCGCGGGCTTCGTCGCGGCGGCGACGGGCTGGACCGCCTTTTTCGCGATTTGCGCGCTCGCCGCGCTCCCCGGCCTTCTTCTCCTCGCCTGGCTGCAGGCGCAGGGACATTTCAGCGCGCTGGATCGGAAGGACTAGCGAGTCCTCCGCGCCGTCATGGCCGGGCTTGTCCCGGCCATCTCGACCAGGAAGGCACTGCCTAGCGAATCGGGATCCCCGGGACTCGCCGCGGCGCGGCGGCCCGGGATGACAATTGCGGATCAGAGCGGCGTGCGCGCGCGGATCGCCGCCGACAGCGTGCCCTCGTCGAGATAATCGAGCTCGCCGCCAACCGGCACGCCGTGGGCGAGCCGCGTCATCTTCACCTTCGCCTCGCGCAGGAGGTCGGTGATGTAGTGGGCGGTGGTCTGACCGTCGACCGTGGCGTTCACCGCCAGCACCACCTCCTTGATCTCGGAGCCGCGCACGCGCGCGATCAGGCTCGCGAGATTGAGGTCGTCGGGCCCGATGCCGTCGAGCGGCGACAGCGTGCCGCCGAGCACGTGATAGCGGCCGGCAATGGCGCCGGAGCGCTCCAGCGCCCACAGATCCGCGACGTTCTCGACCACGACGAGGATCGAGGGATCGCGCCGCTCATCCACGCACACGGTGCAGGGATCGCGCGTGTCGACATTGCCACAGACGCTGCAGATCTCGATCTTGGCATGCGCGTCGGCAATCGCCGCGGCCAACGGCTCCATCAGCTCCTCGCGGCGCTTGACGAGATGCAGCGCCGCGCGCCGCGCCGAGCGCGGCCCCAACCCCGGCAGGCGGGCCAACAACTGGACGAGGCGTTCGATTTCAGGACCGGCGACGGCGCGGGGCATCAGAACAATTTCAGCCCCGGCGGCAGCGGCAGGCCGCCGGTCAGTTCGCGCATTTTTTCTTCCATCGTGCGCTCGGCCTTGGCGCGGGCATCGGCGTGAGCCGCCGCAATCAGATCCTCGACGATTTCCTTTTCCGCGGGCTTCAACAGGCTCGCGTCGATCGAAATGTTTTTCAGCGCGCCCTTGGCGCTGAGGATGACGGAGACAAGCCCGCCGCCAGCCGTGCCGGTGACCTCGGTCGCCTCGAGCTCCGCCTGCATCTTCTGCATGCGGCCCTGCAGCTCCTGCATCTTGCCCATCATGCCCATGAAGTCGGCCATCACGGTTCTCCGCGCTCGTCGGAAAGCCGAT
>WNEY01000675.1_pt1 | contig 22094 bp, 17 predicted proteins | sample 5400531 | NCBI WGS metagenome assembly WNEY01 (sample SAMN13153338, study PRJNA577476) | soil metagenome | isolation source: 200 cm saprolite under Douglas fir tree site 1 | place: USA:California | collected 2015-04-18
TGCAGTGACTTACGCGGCTACTTGGACCTTGATCTGCTTGGGCTTGGCTTCCTCACGCCGCGGCACCCGGACCGTCAGCACGCCGGCCTTGTACTCGGCGCTGACCTTGCCAGCGTCGACCGTCGGCGGCAGTGCGAACGTCCGCGCGAACGGGCCATAACTGCGCTCGATCCGATGGAACTGTTCCTCCGTGACTTCCCTGTCGAGCTTCCTCTCGCCACGCAGCGTGAGCGTGTTGTCTTCGACCGTCAGCTCGAATTCTTCCTCTTTCATGTCGGGCAGCTCGGCCTTCAGCACGAGCTCGTGCTGGCTGTTGCTGTAAACGTCGACCGCCGGCACCCACGAGCCGCGGGCGAGGTCTTCCTGAGGGCGGCCGTAGAAGCCCTCGAGCATCCGGCTCCTCTGCTCATGGCGCGCGGCCATGTCACCGACCGAATCCCAACGAACGATAGTCATGATGATGCTCCTCTCTCTGCGTGATACAGTCGCGGCGGGACTTCCCCGCCGATTTCATGGAACCGGCCAGCCGTGGCCGCCCCCACCCGACGAACCGACGTGCCGGCTTCAGGCCGTCGCGCGACCGGCGATCTTGTGGAAGGTCGAGTTGGACACCTCGTAAGTGTGCACCTGAGGCGTGCCCTCGACCACCTGCTCCAGCGTCTTGAGCACACCGGGATAGGCGCCGCGGGCATACGTCTCCGCGTTTTCTTTCAGATCCCACACACTGATGCCGACCGCGTCCGCTCCGCCCGGGGCGACGAACGCAATTTCGTCCTGGAAGCCCTTCTGCTTCCGAAGCACGGGAATGATGTCCTTGTCGAGGAGCCGGGTGAACTCCGGTGCGCGACCCGGCTTGAGATGGAACGAAACACTGCGAGCAAACATGTCAACCTCCTGGGTTGGCCTGCGTACTGACGGCCAGATTAACCTGCATTAGTTCAGACAGCCTGAGCACTGAGGGCATAGCCACACTTCTGTTAATCACTATTGGTTAATTCACTTCAAATGTCAAGCTGAATGTGAGAATATTGTCTCGACACCCAAATAGCTTAATCAGACTGAGTTAACCACAACTGAGGAATCCTATGGATTTCCCGCTCCTCATCCGACACCGGCTCAGAGAATTGGGGACCGAGCAGAGGGATTTGGCGGCGGCCGCCCAGGTGACGGAGTCCTACATTTCCCAACTGCTGACCAGGAAGAAAGCGCCGCCTGCGCCTGGGCGCACCGATATTTACGACAAGATGGAGACGTTTTTGAGGCTTCCCGCCGGGAAGTTGGCCACGCTGGCGGACCTCATGCGCACGGAGGCCTTGAAAAGAAAGCTGGTAGACCCGCCCGCGCCATTGTTCAAGGAAGTACGCGAGTTGATTCTCCGCAAATGCGAACCCAGTAAAGAACAACCCATCCGGGCGATGTTCGACAAGGAGCCCTTCGGGGCCCTCGAACGCCTCGTCACCCAGAAGCTCCTGGACGTAGTCAAGCGAGTGACGAGAGAGGAATTGGACGATGAAAACTGGCTCCGCCTCGTGGCTCGACTCACCGACCGAAGCTATGAGCAGATGCGAGTCATTGTGCTCGAGTTCCTGGAGGCGGATATCTTCAACGTTTCGGTCGAAAACTGCGTCACGTTTCTCGATCCGCTGATCGAATCGTGGGACATCGACCTCGCGACGTTCGGGATGGAGATCGTGCTGAACCGCCGCCTAGCGCCCGGGCACCCGAAGAAATTCGGGTTCGTGGAACTGGAACCCGCCCCCCCCGTCGACGAAGAGCCAGGGCTCCAGGCCTTCCTTCAGGATTCCTCCCTCAGGGGCAATGCAACCGCAGAGGAAATCGAGTTTCTCAAGAAGCTGCAATTCACGCGGCAACGGCCGACCCCGCTCTACTATTACCGGGAACTGCAGAACCTGCGCGACCCGCTCCATTTTCGCCGCGCGTCGACCGAGGAGATTGCATAGACACAGTGGCCTCTCGCCGCGACGTCGTCAATCACGATGGTTCGTGGGCGCCCGGGAGCCGAGTGTGCGCAGCTCTCCGTGAATCCGGGGTGCGCCCCACAACGGGTTGGCGATCGCCATCTCCCGGACGAGAGTGCGGATCTGAATACTGATGATGGGACGGCCGCCGGGCTGCGGTCTCGACCGTCGGGTCCATCGACGGCAGAGCCAGTTGCGATGCTATCGCACGACCGTGTCCGGCTGCACGAGCACCAACGCCGTGCGCCAATTCCGCCAGATTCGGGCCAAGACGATCCAAAACAGCCGGTCGCGCGTCGGAGATGCGGACGGCTGGTCGTGCGTTTCACGGCTCTGAGCTGCTGCCGCAGCGCAAGGTTCTCCAGGACCAATTCGTGATGTCCACGGCAGGCCAACGCCAGCGCGCGGCCAATCAATCCAATCATGGCCGGCACATTCTGATCGTGGGGATTCAACGGGCGAAAATCAACCGGCGGCGCGCGGACGGAGTTCTGGCGAATGACAGGTACTTCGCGGCGACCGCCTTGTGCCACAGGATGCGATCGGGGAAGCCAGCATCGCCGAGATTCTTCCATGCCACATCGTGGAACGCTTTCGATCGGTTCGATGTGCCCATGCCGTCAATCTGCACGACGATGAACCCGAGCTCGGCTTGCGACTGCATCTGGTTGTAGGCGAAGAACGACTTCGGCACGAACGCGCCTTGCGGTCCGGCGTAGCGGAACTCTTTTCCCGAGTCGGCGAGGCTGCCGTTCGCGGTGCGGTAGGTGAAGAAGGTCTTCGGCTCTTCGGAGATGATTGCGCGTGCGTTGCCGGTCGCGCCGTCGACTTCGATGACGCGATAGATCTGGTGGCCGCGCTGGTTGTATTCGAAGCTGAACGCACGGCTATCGTTGCGCCATTCGAGCCCGGACATCGCATACGCGTTGGGGAACAGGGCGTTGTCGACGACGATCTGGCGTTTCGAATCGAGCAGGAAGAGCACCGGCTGATCGACGTCGAGGACGTCGCCCGGCTTGGCGTAGACGATCGAGGAGTACTTTGGTTGAAGCTGATCCTCGGGCGAGGACTCGACATAGTGCACGTGGCGTCGGTAGCCGGGTTTGACCCGGTACGCAGCAATCTTGTTCGAGTCGGGTGACCAAGCGATCGACGACACCTCGTACGCATTGCCTTCCGAGCCATCGGTGCTCAGTCGGGTCAGCGTGTGCGTGCCGATCTGCCGGACGGCGACGTTGAAGTTGTTGATGAGCGCTTCCCATTTGCCGTCGGGCGAGACGCGGGGCCCCTCGCCCGGGCGGCGGTCGACGCCGAATCCTGCACCGGCGCGGGGCGCTGCTTCCGACTTGCGGCAGCTGGAGTCGGCCACGGTGCACCGGTAGGATGAGCCTGCGGCATTGACGGTGAACGCGGACCCATCCGGGGTGAACGCCAGCGTGTTGAACGGAAGCGCGGTCGCCTTGTAGCTGTTGCCGGTGGCCTTCGACAGCGACGCCGCGATCTTATCGTGATCGAACGCAGGCTGTCGCTGCTGCGTGTCCGCGTCGACGATGACGAATTGCTCGTCACCTCGCACCGTCTTGCGGTACCAGAAGCGGTGCGTTCGCCCAATTGCGGTCGCCGGCCCGGCGATATCGACAGCCGAGCCTTCGTAGGTAGCCCGTAGCTTTTCTGCGCGCGCATAATCAGCGCGTGTTGTCTGCGCAGTCGTGACGCTCGGCAGCGCGAGCGTGACGCTCACGGCAAGCGCCTGCACGAGAACGAAGCGATTGAGGGCTGATGGACGCATGGTGATCCTCCGGACGCGGGCCGCTTGGCGCCGGGCCGATTGTAGTCGGAACATGACTGAATCAACTACCATCCGATGAGCAACCGAAGCTGAATGTTCCGCGGTCCCGACGCCGTGTTCGTCGTCTGGCCGAACGTCGTCGAGTTGATGCTGATCGGGAAGCCGGCGTCGTTGTTCGTGGGTCCCACGAGAAACGCCGTGTGGTTGAACAGGTCCAGGAACAACGCCTCCAGATTCACGTACGCGCGACCTGCCGAAATGCGTTTCGCGATGCTGAGATCCAGATTCCACAACCCGGGCCCGTACAGGAAGATGCGTTGCCCTAGCTCGCCCGGCGTGGTGGGCGACTGCAGGTACTGCGGGTTGGCGCGGCCATCGGGGCCGATCAGTTTCGGATCGACGTACAGCTCCGTGCCGTTAGGGCCGGGCCGAAGCGTCACGAGCTTCTGCAGCTCGTCGACGGTGATGCCGTTGAGGACGACGCCCGCGTCGAACTGGTTGTATGTCGACCGTCCGCTCGTGAGAAAGAACGGCCGCCCCGACTGGATGCGAGCGATGCCCGAGACGGCCCACCCGCTCGCCACCTGGCTCAGAATCGGATTCTCGATCGCGAACGTGCGGCTGGGGCCGAACGGCAGCTCGTACGTCCAGTAGCTCTGGAAGGCATGCCGCAGGTCGAAGATCGCCGGTGATTCGTTCCGGGTGTCGTCACGGTTCGTCACCAGCGTGACGGCGGTGGACGAGGCGTCCGAGTACCGGTTCGTCCGCGCCCGGCTGTAGGTGTAGTTCGAGGTGACCGTCAGGCCCTGACCGTAGCGCTGTCGATACTGCAACTGCAGTCCGTGGTAGCGGGACCAGCCGTCGTCGGTCAGCAGATTGTTGGCGCGGCCGGCGGCAAAGGGATTCGCCTGGAAGAAGTTGATCGGATAGGGTCCCGGCGCGTCGTATCCGAGTGCGCCGCAGGGGCCGAAGGTGCTGCCCAGCAGGCGGCACAGGTACAGACTGGTGCCGTTCTGTCCCGCCAGCGCGTAGGCGAGCGCTCCCGCCTGGCCCTGCTGCAGCAGCGTGAGGAACGTGCCGTTGGTGTAGCCGCTTGCGGCAGGCAGCGCGGCCTGAGAGCCTCGTGCGCCGAATGCCGCCTCGAAAATCGGGAGCGGTACCTGTCCTGGCAGAGAGTTGTTGGCGAATCCCGCGCGGTTGTTCGCGACGTTGATGTCGAGGTTCTTCTGCGCGTTCCTGAACTCCTGCACGAACCCGTTCTCGATGATGTTGACCTCGTTGAGATCGTAGTACCGCCAGAGCTTGAAGCCGTGATTGCCGACGTAGCGCGCCTCGAAGGCCGCGTTGGCAGCCAGCTCGCGCTGAAGACCGATGCTCCAGTTCAGAATGTAGGGCGTCCTGATGTCCGGGTCGATCGTGCTGAACCCTCGCGCAAACGTGAACAGCGATTCTGGCAGCGGGAACTGAAACGCTGTCGGGAACGTGGAAAGCGGTGGAATGGGCGAGCTCAACGACAGCCCGCCAGGCGCAAATCCCGGCTGCCCCGGGTTGAGCGTGAGCGATTGCGTGAGGCCGGGGTTGCCGCCCGCCGCCGTTTGAAAGGCAATCAGCCCTTCGTCGTAATAGTTGACACCCGCGCTCGCGCGGATCACCGATTTGCCGTTGCCGAACAGCTTGCCGAGGACACCGCCCTCGGGCGCCGGGCTCCACGCGAAGCCCACGTTGGGCGCCGGGTTGACGAGGTCGGCTGTGTACGGGCTGGATCGCTGCTCGATCTGCGGATCGCGAACGCCGTCGAGCGTGCCCGGCATGAACGGCGTCTTCGAAGGGCCGAGCAGATTCTCGATCGTCGGGTTCGTGTAGATGCCGTTCGTATTGTGCATGGTGCCGGTGAATTCCCAACGCAGGCCGTAGTTGACCGTCAGTCGCGGCGACGCGCGCCACGAATCCTGTGCGTACACGCCGCCGACCGTCTGCGCCTCTCTGCGCACGACGGGGGCCAACGCGTACTGGTGCGTGTTCTCGTCGATGTTGTTCGTGCCGGAAATGCTGCTGATCCGGCCGGTGAGAAACCCATAGAGCAAGAGCGCCGTCGGCAGATCCGTCGTACGAATGCCTGGGATCGTCGCGGCGCTGAAGATCGCCGACACCGGATCGCCGGTGGCGACGCCAAGGTTGAAGCCGGGCCCGCCCGCCGCGCCGCCGCCGAACGCCTGCTCCCACATGGTCGTGCGACGAAATGACCCGCCGAAGGTGTACGTGTGACGTCCCCTGAGCAGCGTCACGGTGTCGATCGCGTTGAACACAGGGTTGTTGCGCGGCTGCGGCAGCACGTCGTTGGTCGGCAGCACGGAGGTCAGCTGCAGCGGCGTGGCCACCCCAGGGAACGGCACGCGAAGTGCGCCGCCGAACACAGCGTCGGTGTTTCCGGGATTGAACTCCTCGTGGTTGCTCTGGACGCCGAAGCTGAACTGGTTGAAGAGATTCGGCCGCGGCGTCCAGTCCGCCGCCGTCGACACGATGTAGTAGTTCGACTTGAACCCGGCGTTGACGAATTCGAGACCCGGGAACTGCGGATTGCGCGCCAGATCGCGCCATTGCAGGTTCAAGATCCCGCGGACGGCCAACGCCGGCGACACTTGCCAGTCGACGCGTGACGTGGGGTACAGGTTGGTCGGCCTGGTTGGAATCTGGAAGGCCAGCTCGTTGCGCACGAGATCGATGGGCTGCAGCGTGCCCTGGCTCAGGGTGCCGCTCGCAACCGCCAACTGCTTCGCAATGAATGGATCGAGCGACGCCGGAAACCCGGCGGCCCTGGCGATGTCGAGCAGGTTCACCGCGCGCACGCTGCCATCGGTCGCCGTGTAACGGAAGACGCCTTGCTGCGCTTCGGACGTGAGCACCTGCCGCGTCTGCGTGCTTTGCCCCGGCTGGATCACCTGCTCGTAGTTGGTGAAGAAGAACAGCTTGCTCTTGATGATGGCGCCGCCGATGTTGGCGCCGAACTCGTTCAGCTGAAGCGTCGCTTTCGGAAGCCCGCGTACGCTGTTCAGCCAGCTGTTGGCATTCAGCGCGTCGTTTCGCAACTGGTCGAACAGCTGCCAGTGGAGATCGTTGCTTCCGCGCTTGGTGACGAACTGGACCTGGACCGCGCCTTCCGCGCCGGCGTCGGCCGTGAGGCCCGCGGTCGAGACCGTCACCTGATCGACCGCCCCCATTCGAATCGGCGCGAAGCCAAAGAAGCTCGTATTGCCGCTCCGGAACCGCTGCGAGTTGTTGTTGATGCCGTCGAGCGTGATGTTGATGGCGCCTCCCGGCAGTCCGTTGAAGGTACTGTAGCGGTTGGTGGAGCTGGTGGCCGCGCCCGGCGTGAGGAGCGCGAAGCCGAGCACGTCGCGGCCCGACAGCGGCAGCTTCGCGATCTGCTCGTTGCGCACGGTGGTCGACACCGTGCTGGACGTCGTCTCGATGACCGGCGAGGAGCCCACCACCTGCACCTTCTCTTGCACGCCGGCAATCTCGAATCGCATTTCCACGTTCGTCGCGCGCCCGGTGTCGACTACGACGCCCTCGATGTTGGCAGGCTGGAACCCCTGGGCCACTGCCGTCAGGCGGTAACGGCCGGGCTGCAGGTTTGGGAAGACGAAGCCGCCGTCATTGTCGCTGTGGCCGTTGCTGACGAGCCCGCTGCCCGCATCCTCCAGCACGAGATCCGCATGGGGGACGACCGCGCCCGACGGATCCTTCAGCGTGCCATTGATCTGTCCGGTCGTGCGCACCTGCGCGCGCGCGACCGTCGCCGACAGCAGCGCTGCGAGCCCAACGACGACGACGACGCGCGCCTGCAGCCCCATGCATCCTCCTGGAAGCGCCATCACGAAGACAGCGCCGATTGCAAGACTCCTTTTTGCGCTCGCTCGTGCAATGGGTCAAAATCCGTTGCTCTTATCCGCCCATAGACAAAACGATGGGCGACCTCGCCCTCTCGCCATGCTAGTGTGCAGGGACTCGCCGGAGGGTGCCGATGACGAGATGGGTTGCAGGGCTGGTGCTGGCGATCGCGGTCGCGCCGCAGGACAAGCCGCCGAAGCCGCTGATCGATGACTACGTCAAATCGAACGTGACGGCGGCGCCCACCTCGCTCGGCTTCGATCCGTTCTACACGAAGTACGCCGACGCCCTCGGCATCCCGATCCTCAGCTCGCCGAAGACGCCGGATGCCGCGCTTCTCGTGGCGCGCGACATCGTCATCCACATGCTCGCGAGACGGCCGGAGCTGCGCGAGGAGATGGTCAAGAAGAACATGCGGGTCGGCGTCATGGCGCGCTCGGAGTCGACGACCGACATTCCGGAGCATCGCGACCGGAAGAAGCCGCCGCCTGGCGATCCCCGCCTCACGGAAGGCGAGAAGCGCCAGTATGTGAGCGGCACCGGCATCGCGGTCATGAGCGACAAGGAGTACTGGGACCGCCGCGCGCGCGGGCTCGGCGGGAACCCGACGACCTGCGCCGAAGAGAACCTGCTGGGGTACCCCGGCACGCGCTACTACGGCGAGAACATCTTCGTGCACGAGTTCTCGCACGCCATCATGGGTGTAGCGATCAGGACCGCCGATCCGACGCTGTTCGATCAGATTCAGGCGGCGTACAAGGCGGCCATGGCCAAGGGCCAGTACAAGGGCCACTACGCCGAGACCAACGCCAACGAGTACTGGGCAGAGGGAACGCAGTGGTGGTTCTGGTCGAATTTCGAATGGTTCGACGGCTCGAGACGCGTTCGGTCGCCGGACGATCTGAAGGCGTACGATCCGACGCTCTACGATCTGCTCGGTCGCGTCTACGCCGACCATCACATCCCGATGGACGTGTACTACGCGAAGAACATCCAGCCGCCGCGGCGGCCGTAGACCTCGGCGCGGCGGCCACGAAAGATCGAGAGGCACGAAACCCGCGAAAATACACGGAAGGCGATCGACACCGACACGAAAACCGAAGGTCACGCGATGTGCGCGGGCGAGCGTGCTCACTGGTGGCGGCACAGATCCCACTCCATGTAGGTGTCGAGCGCGTCACCGACGGCGTCGGCGACCGTGGCCCGGGTCGCGGCGATGTGGTGCTCGAAGCCACGACGGCAGATCGTCTGGAGCAGCCGCTGGAAATCCCGCACCTCGACGACGCCGTACCCGCCGAACGTGTCGAGCACGTCGTCGGTGAAGCGGCCCTCGCCGACATAGGACGCAACCCGGGCCTCGAGGTCGTCGGTCGAGACGCGACAGTAGGTGAAAGGGCCCGGCGACACGCGTCCCACGATCGTGCCGAACGTGTTCTCCTTACCGACGGTGCCGGCGATGATCGCCTGGTAGTCCATCCGCTGATCGACAAAGAAGCTCTTGGGCAAGTTCGAGCAATGGAAGACCACGCCCTTGTTCGGGTCGTCGCCGTAGTTGTTGTTCCAGTCGAGCAGCGCCGCCGGCTGCTCCGACGCGGCCTGCAACACGAACATGCCGAGCAGCCCCGCGATGTCCGTTTCGCACGCGCTCGGCACGAGCGATTCGGACATCATGCTCATCAGCGTGCAGGGCACGATCCCATAGAACTCCTCGAGCGCCGTCCAGCATTGGATCGCCGTCGCGCTGAGCGCCTTCTCCTGCATCCACCGGTCGATGGCCACGCCGAGCTTGGCCATCTTCATGAGGCTCACCGTGGGTATGCCCTGGACCCGTATACGCGTCGATGGCGGCGAGCTTCGCCTTCACCGCCGGCTCGCTGTCGGGCATCGGCTGGATCCAGCCGGGCAGCTTTCGGCGAAGGCGTGGACGAGCACCGGCACGTCGAGATCGGCCCATCGCAGCGTGTTGGCCACCGCCCGTTCATCGCCGAAGTTGGGCAGCGCCACGAGGACGCCATCGATCTCGTCGCGATGCGACCGGAACAAATCGGCGCAGGCGCGCGCGTCTGCCAGGGTCTCGACGGATCCATAGGGCGTCGCGTCGGAGGACAGCGCCACAGCGCGAAGTCCTCCGCGCTCGAGCGCGCCGAGCACGTCGGTGCGTCCGGCTGAACAAGAGATGCGAGGGAAAGAATCGGCGGTTCCCGACGATGACGCCCAGAGTCGTGGGCCGAGTGATCATGTGCGCGCAGTCTCCGCCGGTCCGCCTGCCGCCGGACCGGGCTACGTTATCATGTCGAACTAGGCCGTAAAAGGGTCGCGTGAACGTTTACGCAGGCTCGAAACCTGCTATGCTGCCGCCTTGTCACATGGCCCGTCGACGAGCGTTCGTCATGATCGCATCGTTATCGATCGGCGCCGGTGGCAGTCGATTCCGAGAGTTGGACCGCCAGTCAATCCGGGAAGGTGAAGGAGAAGCGCGATGAGCGTTGGAACGACGAACGAGCCGCGTACGCGCACGACGAGTCGGCGCGTCGGCCCGGTGGCGATCGCATTTGCCGGCAGCCTCCTGGCAGGCGCTGTGGTCTTTCAGGTCAGCGGCATCGCCGCGCCGGAGAGGACGCCGGTACCGCAGCGGCCTGCACGAGCCACCGGCTTGACCGGAATGGCGACCATGACCGGCTCAGTCACAGCGGGAAAGCCCTTCAAGGCCGCCCAGGTGTACATCCGGAATACCGACAAACGCATTCTGTACATGGTCTATACGAATGCGGGCCAATTCCGCGCGCTCGGGCTGTTCCCCGGGAACTACGAAGTCAGTGTGACAGCGAGAGGCTTGAAGTCCGACATCCAGCGGCTGGCCATCAAAGCCGGCGACGCTCCCAGTCTCAGGTTCTCGCTCACGGACATCCCAACCGCCACCGAATCTGAAACCGACGTCGCCCAGAATCTCGAGGGCACCGCGTCGAACCGCGTTCTCGTGACGCTCGACTCCTACGACAACGTGTACCCGCCTGGACGCGGACGCCAGATCGCGGAGAGCACGTGCATGATCTGCCACGGCGAGAACTTCCTGTCGTCGCAGCCGGCGCGTGCGGAAGTGTGGAACACACGTATCGACAGGATGGTTGGCAAGGAGCTTCACAACCGCCCGGCCCAGTCGTACGCCGACGGCCTCCTCGGCTACCGGTCGCAGTGGGCGAGGAACTGGTCGCTCAAGGATCGTGAGGAGCTGGTGGCCTACCTGGTCAAGAATTTTGGCCCTGGCGCAAAACCCCGCAACGTTCGCACGGTGAAAGAGACGCCCCTCGACGAGGCCAAGCTCGGCAAGGCGATGTACATGGAGTACTACATCCCCGCGGATGCGCCCGGGCAGGGCATCCATTCTCAAGAGTATGCCGGCGCCCTCGGATTTTCAGGCAGGCGAGTCATCCAGGATGTGCGGTTCGATGCGGAAGGCAACGTGTACGGAACCGACCGAGGTGCTCCACGGCGGCTCGTCAAGCTCAATCCCCGCACCGGAGAGAGGAAGGAGTGGCTCACGCCCCATCCCAAGAATGACATTCACGAGGTCCTGATTAATCCAATCGATGGAATGGTCTGGGTGCCAGAGCACACTGAAGGCGGCGGCATCAGCTACATCAACGGGTTCAACCCAAAGACCGAGAAATGGGATGTCGTCGTCGCCGGTGATCCCACCGATGTGATCAGGAACGACATCAAGTGGATGCAGTCGTTTGCAATGGACTCCAAGTTCAATCTCTACATCGGATGGATCTTCGGCGGTGCGATCACCAAGTTCGAGCCAGCCACGAAGAAACTCACCGTCTTTCCGATGCCCAGCACCAACGCCATTCCGTACGGCGTCGTGCCGGACAAGAACGACAACGTCTGGGTCGCGGACTGGGGCGGCGGGAAGATCCTGAAGTTCGATACTCATCAAAACAACTGGACCGAATACCAACCCCTCACTTACCCCAATCAGACCCGGCGCCTGAACTTCGACTATGAGGGCAACCTCTGGTGGGGCATCTGGGCTGCCGGCACGAGCCGCCCCGGCAAGTTGGCGAAGATGAACACGGCGACGGGGAAGATCACTGAGTACACGATTCCCGAGCAGGCGGCGAACCCGTACGACGTGTGCCCAGACCTGGACGGCAACATCTGGTTCCCCGACTCGCCGATGGTGGATCGAAGCGCGATGATCGGCAAGTTCAACACCAAGGATCAGACGTTCACCTTTTATCCGAAGCCGCAGTTCTCAGCTGACACACCGAAGATCCAGGTCACCAAGGACGGCGCCGTCTGGTTTGCGCCGCGTGGAAGTCTCAGGGCGCCCGCGATTAGCGTGCTCTATCCAGACATGGACAAGATCACTTCGTTCGGTGCGTTCTATGTGAACGGGCCGCCGGGATACCCGTTCAAGACGACGGCGTCATCAAACACTACGTCGACGGCACCCGCGCCGAAGGCGGTACCGACCAAAGGCCAGTAGTGTGTTTTTCAATCGCATCGCGCGAGCGATTGCGGTGCCTCGGCGATTCTCCTGATCAGACGACGCCTGCGACTTCGCCGGGCGATTCGACTTGAGGAGAATTCCCGCTTTGCGCTTGACAGTAGAATCAGCGCGCACGGATACTCGGTCTCAGCGCGCTGACAGGGCGCCCCCTACCCGCGGCAAGGGAACATTCCCACCTGTTTCGGTGTGAGTTGCGTGCTCAGCACCTTACCAGCCAGCATCCTGCACGAGCTCGTCTTCCACGAGAACTACGAGGCGATGCAGTTCCTGATCGATCACGGCATTGACATGACGATCCGTGACTACCGCTGGAACTCCACGGCCGAGGGGTGGGCGAGGTACGCCGCGAAGAACGACAGGGATGGGAGACGTTCTGGCCGAAGCGGCGCGGGTGCGCGAGGCGTCGCGATCCTCGGACGAGAGGAGGAGGTCGAAGTGAATCTGAGTCTGAAAATCTCGATCGCCTTCAACGGTCAATGCGAGGCTGCGTTCAGGTTTTATGAGCAGTGCCTGAGCGGGACGATTACCTACATGCTCACGTGGGGCAATTCACCGGTCGCGGCGGAAGCGCCTCCGGGTTGGCACACGAAGATTTACCACGCCACGCTACAGATTGGCGACGCGGCGATCACTGGCGGCGATCCGCCTCCCGACCGGTACAAGAAACCGGAGGGCTTTTCGTTCTTACTCGGAATGGACGATTCCGTCGCAGCGGAGCGCGTATTTCAGGCGTTGGCGGAAAACGGCCGCATCGAGATGCCGCTGCAGAAGACCTTCTGGGCAAGTCGGTTCGGCGTCCTAATCGATCAGTTCGGAGTGTCCTGGTCAATCAACTGTGAGTAAGACCGGCCTCGCCCGGCTCGCAGGGCGAGCGCGAGCGGATGACGAGCGCGTCTAGCGGCCGTAGACGCGCAGCTCCCTGCCATCGGCCAGCACGACGCGCTCGAGCCTGACGATCTTCTCGCCGTTAGCGAACTGATAGCCGATGCCCGTGATCACATCGCCCGGCTTGACCGTCGTCTTGGTCCAGCCGTTCGCCTCCATCCGGTTGAGAGCGGGCCCACCGACCAACCACTTCTCCGATTTGCCGTCATCAGTTCGAACCTCGAGGGTCATCATCGGGTGTGGGTTTTCCCAGGCGAACTCCATCACCGTGCCCTTCACCGTGACGAGCCGGGATTGGTTCACCGGCCACGAGTGATGCGCAGACAGCGGAACTGCACCGGAGACCAGTGCAAGAACGACAAATACGGGCGCGAGTAAGACCTTCATCTGACGCTCCTTCACTTCGCCGGGGCTCGGTAAACCGACTCCTTCGGGAAACTCTTGTCGTCGATGAAGCTCCGGATGTCCCTGGCGACCGATGCGGCCTTGGCGAGCATCACCCAGTGGTCGTCGTCCGGATATAGCTTCACGCACAGGTTCGGCACCCACTTGTCGAGTCCGCCCAGATGCCCCGACAGAATCGCTGTATCTTTCATGCCCCAGATAACCAGCGTCGGTGTCTTGATGATTGTCGTCTTGGCGCCCTGCGTGACTTCTTCGCCGACCACGACGAGGGAATCGTCGATTGTACGGCTCGACACCCTCCGGCCTCGACGACAGGTTGTAGCCGCGCATGTCGAGGCCGATCGTAGGGTGATCGCGACCCATCTCCGCCATCTGATCCTTCCACTGGTACCAGAACGACGGATAGCCGTGCAGGAACAGGACGAGCGGTCCTTGACCCACGCTCGCGTAATGCAGGCGCAGGCCGTTCACCTCGGCGTAGCCGTCCTGAAACTGGGCGCGCGCTCCTTGCGCGCGGGGCGCTGCGGGAACGCTCAGCATCATTCACGCCGGCGATCGTTGCGGCCGCGTATCGCATTTGAGAGAGTCTACATCGCATGATGAACCTTGCCGAATACGCCAGCTACGATGCCCTTGGCCTTGCCGACTTGGTCGCCAACAAACAGGTATCGCCGAAGGAGCTCGCGCAGACGGCGGCGGCGGCGATCGCCTCGATCAATCCATCCGTCAACGCCGTCGTCGAGACCTACCCGGATCGGATTGACGGCCTCGATGAGAAGACGCTCGGCACCGGTTCTTTCCGCGGCGTTCCGTTTCTCATCAAGGACTTCTTCGGCCACGAAGCGGGCCGGACAATCGAGTTCGGCAGCCGGCTGTGTCGCGGCATGGTCGCGCAACACGACACGCATTTGTACGAGCTCTTCAAAGCATCGGGTCTCAACGTCCTCGGACGTTCGGCCGCGCCCGAATACTCGATGTCGGGCACGACCGAGAGCGCGCTGCACGGCAACACGTCCACGCCGTGGAAGCAAGGCCATTCAGCCGGCGGATCGACGGGCGGCGGGATGGCGGCCGTCATCGCCGGCATGGTGCCAATCGCGCACGGATCGGACATCGCCGGGTCGATCCGCATTCCAGCGAGCTTCTGTGGGGGCGTGGGCCTCAAGCCCTCGCGTGGGCGGATCTCATTCGGTCCGATGCAGGACGAGAACGGCTATGGCCTGGGCCAGAACTTCGTGCAGACCAAGAGCGTGCGCGACGCGGCGGCCATGCTCGATTGCCTCGCGGTGCCGCAGATCGGCGATCCGTTTTTGATCCCGCGGCCGCCGGAGGCGTACGCCGCAATGACGCGCCGGCGCGTGCCTGCGCTGCGGATCGGCTGGTCGACAACGGCGCTCATGGGTGTGGCGGTCGACTCGGAGGTCGCAGAAGCGGTCGAGCGCGTGGCGACGGTGCTTGCCGATATGGGGCATCAGGTCTCGGAAGAGAGCCCGGACTTCGACGGCCTCGATGCCATGCGAAGCATGACTGACGTGTGGTTCTTCGGCTTCGATCTTCGGCTCGAGGGCTACGCGCGGCGGAGCGGGCATGCGATCGGTCCGGAGACTCTCGAGCCGGTGACGCTCAAGATCTACGAGCACGCCAGGCAGATGAAGGCCGTACAGTTTCTCAACGCGATCGCCGCCATCAACACGGCGCGGCGTCAACTCGGCCGCTACTTCACCCGGTACGACGTGTGGTTGTCTCCGACGACTGCCCGCGTCGCCGAGCCGTGGGGCACGTACAATCTCGGGCGCAGCGACGTGACGATGGCCGATCTCGTCGAGAAGATTTTTCGCGGCCCCTGTCAATTCACGTTGCCGCACAACATTCTGGGCATTCCCGCGATTTCGCTCCCGCTGGCCATGCACTCCACCGGTTTGCCGATCGGCGTCCAGGTCGGAGGCCGGCCCGCGGCCGAGCACGTCATCCTGCAGCTCGCCGCCGCGCTCGAAGCGGCGATGCCGTGGACGGGGCGTGTACCGCCGCGGCATATGTCAATGGGTCAGGACTGATATTCTTCTCGGCGATGTCTCTGCTGGCTGGTGCCAATGGCTGGAGCACACTCCGTTTGGCGCTTGCGATCGCCGAATCGGCCTGGCTGTTCCCTTTGATCGAAGGTAGCCACGTTCTGGCCCTTCCAATATCAGTCGGCATGATCGTGATCTTCGATCTCCATCCAGTACGGGTATCAGGAAGGCGCCAACCGGCACAATCTGACGGTGTCGGGCTCGACGCATCTGCCAGGGTCGACCACATGCGAGCCTTGGCCCGGGTATTCCCGACGTGCCGCCAGACCGGTTCGCACAGCCCAAGCGTCAGAGACCGAGTGACCACATTGTGCTAGAATTGTAGTTACTTCATCGAGGTGTGTGAATGGAGACCGTGGGTATTCGTGAACTCAAGATGCATCTGAGCCGCCATCTGAAACGCGTTCGAGCCGGGACGCGCTTGCTCGTGACTCAACGCGGCCGGTCCATTGCGACAATCACCCCCGTAGACGTGGTAGCTGACGTCGACTGGGCTCACCAACTTGTTGCTGAGGGACACGCGGACTGGAATGGCAGCAAGCCCACCGGCGCGAGGCGGCCGCCGAAAATCACAGGCAAGACGGCCTCCTCAATCGTGCTCGAGGATCGCCGGTGACGGTGTACTTGGACACCAGCAGCTTGGTGAAGTTGTATGTGACCGAGGCTGGCAGCGATGTCATTCACAAACTCGTTGGCGAGGCCGATGTCGTTGCGACGTCAGTCGCGGCCTACCCCGAAACGCGCGCCGCTTTTGCGAGGCTTCGGCGCGAAAGGGTGCTCACCGCCTCAGCATTGACAGCTGCGAAGCATGCGTTTGAGGAGCAGTGGCCGACATATCTGACCTTGGAAGCCACCGGTTCCCTGTGCCGAGCCGCGGGCGAGCTCGCCGAAAAGTACAGCCTGCGAGGTTTCGACAGCATTCATCTGGCGTCGTTCGCCGAGGTGGCTCGTCGAGCTGGGACTGACGACACGCGGTTCTCCAGCTTCGATGAACACCTGAATCACGCGGCGCGGAAGTTGACGCGGGCTCTCGAACGCACCAGCCAGTGATGATCAGCTAAAGATCGGGCGTCGCGGTGCCGGTCGGCGGTCAGGGCGCCGCTGCCGAGCGTCCGGCGCGCGGCGAGCGCGGCCTCCTCAGGCGACAACCCGAGGCGCAGGTAGTCTTCCGCAATCAGCGCCAGGTGCGAGGCGATCTCCCGTTCGAACTCCGGTTCAGGCCGACCCGGTCGCAGCGCGTTGAGAAGCCGAGCGAGAAATCGTCTGAGGCTGGACATTACCAGGACTCGTTCGTCAGCAGCTTGTTCACGAGGCCCCCGAGGCGCATCCAGCGCCCGGTCTCCCTTTCGAGCCCGCGCTGCCCGGCCCTGGTAACGCCGTACTTGGCTTTCAGGGACGAGGACACGCGTGGCGTTCAATCGGTCGACATCTCGCGAGTACGGACTTGCCCCGGAACCAGCGTCGCACGCGTGTCATGCCGCGATCGGCGTCTGATACAGCCCATGACAGTGGGACCGCCAGCGATATTACTGACCCCCGCCCGTGCGCTGTCCTCGCCTGTGCGCGGTTCCGGCGTCAGCCCGCCAAGCCCCGCGTGCGTGCGATGACCGTTGAAGCAGCGTTATGGTCAGATCGCGCACCGCGCAATCCTGGCAAGATCGCGGCACGCGCAGAAATGCCGACGAATTTTGGAATTCGCCATGCACAGGCAAGCGACGGACGGATCGTCGCGATTCCCGAGTCGGTGGTCTCCATCACCGATACGAGCGTCGCGCGGCGTAAGCGCCACGCCCCTTCTCTGACTGTCGGATCCACGCAATGTTTGCGGGAGTACTCGCGGCTCGCGCTTTGCGGTCTTCTCCGTTTCTCAAGAGCACCAAGCCAACAGGGCGTGCACAACAGCGTCCGTTCCACAGCCTTCAATCCGTTCGAGTACCGCCACGGCTCCGCCCGATGGCGTGTTGGCGAATGACACCATCCTTCAGACACTCTCCTAGAACTCGAACGTGGCGCCGAGCTTGGCGACCCGCGCCGCCAGCACGGAGGTCGGCGTGAGCCACGTCGTGCTGGTCGGACTGTAAGTGTTGTTGTATGTCAGCACGGCCGACGAGTTCGTGAGGTTGTAGAAGTCCACCTGAACTCTCGCCTTTTGGCGACCGCGCTTCAGGACCTTCGCGATCCGGAGGTCCAGCTCGTTGATGCGATCGCCGTAAAGCGTCCCGGGCGGAATGAGATTCACCGTGACGTTCGGGACGTTGCCCGCGGGCGCGCGGCCGAGCGACTGCGCGATGACGGACGCAGGCACCGCGTAGTTCGCGGCCAGCCTGGCGCCGGGCTTGCTCTGAAACGTCACGCCGACCTCGACGTCCACTTTCGGGATTGAATACGCGCTCAGACCCCGAAAATCCGTGAGGAAGCCGGACGCCACATGGCAGTACTGTGTTGGCGTGAATCCGACGGTGTTGCCGTTCAGGATGGAGATACCGGGGATGGAAAACCCTATCCCGGTCGCAATGGTCGCGAGGAGGCTTTCAGGTAACTTGTTCGCCACTTCACAGAAATCCTGCACAGTCTGTCCGGTGCTGGTGCCGCCCTGGAAGGAGATGCCGTGAATCGGCCTCACGCTGAAGTTCACATCCACACCATCCCAGTACTGATAGTGCAGGCCGTAGTTGGCGGCTGCCTGAACCTGATAGTTGACCTGACCGAACAAGCCGGGAGCGATGTCGGAGAGTCCATTGATCACTTGGCCACCACCGCCCGGCAACCGGGAGTCGACCGGCGCCGCGATGCTGTACTGCGTCCAGTCGGACGGTTGCACGGCAAGGTTGCGCGTTACGTACTGTCCGTTGAACCAGCGCTTGTTATATTGCACCTCGACCGACACGCGGCTCCGGAGCTGCTGCTGTAGGGCGATGCCGACCTGCGTATCCCACGGGCGCAGGCCGTGGAGCAGCTGATCGCTGTAGATCAGGCCCGAATTCAGGGTGCCAAAGTTCCTGTTCGCGATCGCTCCGCAGAAATCTCCTCCGCTCGAGCGCAAGTCCTGGCTTCCCGTGTTCAGCACGTCGCAATCGACAACGTAATTCCCGTTCGCGTCGGTCCACGACCGGGTCGTGTTCGTCACGATGGCTGTGGTGGGAGCCGCGCCGGTGAAGATGCCGGCGTTCTGCGCCGGCGAGAGATAGCGGCCCCAGTTTGCCTTGATTGACGTCTTCCCGTTCCCGAAGAGGTCGTACGCTGCACCCACTCTCGGCGTGAGGTCCTTGAAATCGACGCCGTCGGTTCGTGGGATCACCGTTGCGACGGGAATGAACCGGGTGCCGCCGATGCGTGACGGCGGGTAATAGCTGAACGCGTGGTCATAACGGAGAGCGCCCTGCACGGTCAATTTATTCAGCGTCCACTGGTCTTGCGCGAAGAAGGCGTCGAACCGCGTACGCCACTGGCTGTCGAACATGCCCGAGAGCTCCCAGAACTGATTCGGCACGCCGTTGTTGAATTGGTAGACGAGCCCCTGCGAATTCGCGAAATTCGACTGCTGGTTGTCGTTGTCGTACAGACCGTTGTACCCGGCCTTGAAATTGTGCGTGCCGGTGACATACGAGAAGTGCGCGTGCCACGTGTTCGCCATGATCCAGCCGGTCGAGGCGAGGAACGTGCCGCCGCACAGCGGGCTGCCCGCTCGATAACAGAGTCCCGGAATTCTTCCGCCCTGTTCTCGGACCTGGATGAGGTCGAGCGTCGGGCTTCCGGGAGACGAGTTGCCGCCCCAGCGCGAGCCGTAGGCGCTGAAGCCGACGTCGAGCAGCGCCTTGTTCGAGATCGGCGACGTCCAGGACGCTTGCTGAATCCGCTGCGGGCCGTGATTGTAGACGGCGGTCTCGGGTGACATGGTTGCCGTCGCGCCCGCGCCGGCTTCAATCCAGCCGTCCGGATTTTCGCGACAGGCGCCGGTGCCGCTGACACCAGGCCAGGCCGCGCCGTTGCAGCCCCGCTGTTCGTCCCAGAAGACGTTCAGCTTGTTGCGCGGCGAAGCCTGGTACGTCACGCGGATGCTGGCCGTCCGGTTGGACGAATCGCTGCGAGCCTGCAGCGCGGTGTTGGGCACGTACGTCCAGGCGTTGGGATTGCCCGCGTTGGCGTTGGCGTACATTCCGGGCACAGACTGCGCGCTTCCAAGATACCGGACGATCGCGTAGAACCACAGCCGGTCTTTCATGATCGGGCCGCCGAGCGCCGCGTCGTGGTCGTAAAGGTTCAGCAGCGTACCGGGCACTCTGAGGCCAGCCTTCTTCAGTGCGTCTGTGTAGTTGCTGGCTTGAAGCGACTGGTTCGAGAACGATTCGACGAACGAGCCATGAAACGTATTGCCGCCCGTCTTCGGGATGATGTTCATGTACGGGCCGCCTGTTTCCGCTTCGCCGAGGCCGCCGGAGCTCCGGAACGTCACCTCCTGGAGATTGCCCGTATCGACCGTGTATCCCGACACGCCGCCGCCGCCGCGGGACGCGCCGACATTCATGCCGTCCACCAGAAGACGGCCCTCCTGAATCGGTCCGCCATGGCCGCCGAAAATTATCATGGATGGCACCAACTGGACCTGGCCAGGATCGCCCGTGATCCCCGGCTGCAGCAGCAGGATCCCGTTCCAGCTGCGGGCGGCCGGCGCGGCTGCGACCGCCGCACCGGTGAGCACGGCCTGACGCGCGGAGTTCTGGACGTCTACGACAGGCGTCTCGCCCGTGACGATGATCGTCTCGGCGAGCGTCCCCACCTTCAGCTCTGCGTTCACGGTGATGGTGCCCGAGCCGGCCAGTTCGAGTCCTTCGCGCTTCACGGGGCTGAACCCCGTCAGCGTGAATGTGACCGCGTAGCTGCCGGGTCTCAGGTCAACGATCTTGAACTGACCATTGTCGTCAGTGACGACGGACCGGACTTTCTCGATCAGCACTGAGCTGGCTGCTTCCACGGTCACGCCAGGCAGCACTGCGCCCGAAGCATCCTTCACGACGCCTGCCAGCGACGCCTGTGCATGCGCCGCGGCCGGCCAGAAGAGCACGAGCGCCGCGAACAGAACCCGGGGTCTCGCCCATGTCGCCATATCGAAACCCTCTCGTCTCGGTGCGTGCGCGTACAGGGACGGAGAACAGCCCGCCCCTGTCGGCGCGCTGTAGATCGTCACCGGACACTAGCGATACAGATGTCATTCGTCAAGAACCATCTGACGGTGGTGTGCCTGGCGAATTGCAAAAGTCGTGGGCCTATAACGGTCATCGCACGCATGCGGGGCTGGACGGGCGCACGCCGGATCCGAACCCTGATGCGAGCTCAGCACGCACGAGTGTCGGTGCGTATCGCTGGCAGCCGCACTGTTGTGGGCTGTATCAGACGCCTATGGCGGCGTGAGGTGTGTGGTGACGGGTGCTCCAACAAGGGTTTTGTAACGACAGCCGACGAGAAATCGTTTGAATGCCGGCGTGCGCGGGTATAGCATGTGCGGTCTCATAAGGTCAGAAAGGTGCGCCAAACCATGATGTCGAAGAACACTCTCATCCGATGTGAGCCTCAACGTTCCGTGACTGCACTGCTGATGGGCGGTGCCGCGCTTGCACTGACGGTGGGCCTGGCGACCGTCATTGGCCAGGACGGCCAACCGGTCGACTTCTCCCACAACGTCATTGACGCCCCGGCACCCGTTGCCGGCGCCGTCTTCGGCAGCGGTTCGGCTCTCCATCCCGGCGACCGAATCTGCACGACGGGGTTCCAGACGACCCCCAACGCCGATAGCGGCTGCGAGAAAAATGGGCCCAGCAACGAAACGTCAATCGCGGTCAACCCCACGAATGAGAGCAACCTGATTGGCGGCGCCAACGATTACCAGCTGGCACTGAACCCTGGCGGGCACGTGAGTGAGACGGTTCAGTCCCGCGCTCACGTCAGCTTCGATGGCGGCCATTCCTGGTCAGAGTACCCGATCGCATTCGGCGGAACGTATCAGGCCACCGGCGATCCAGCGGTCGCGTTCGATGCCGCCGGTCACGCTTACTACGCGACGCTGGGATTCCGATTCGTTGGCCCGACCAACGCGTTGAACCCGGACGTCCTCGTCGCCAATTCGGCCGACGGCGGCAAGACGTGGGCATCGGTCCGCGTCGCCGCAGGCAGCGGCAATTTCGGGAGTGTCGGCGACCTGCTCGACAAGGAGTACATCGCCGCATGGGGCAACGGCAACGCGATTGTGACGTTTGGCGACTTTCGCTTGGCTCAAAAGGGCTCATTCGTGAGTGCCCGGATCTTCAGCAGCGTTACCCACGACGGCGGGAGCACCTGGTCGGCGCCACGCGTGATCTCGGGCGCTCTCGATCAAGCGTTCGTCTCGGTGCCCACTGTGGCCGCGGACGGCCGAATCTATGTCGCGTTCCTGAATACGACCGACCTGACGACCTTCCGCGACGACTACGAGCTCGTCGAGGTGAGCCCGTCGACAGGTGCGCGCGTGTTCGGCCCGGTGAAGGTGGCGACGACAATCGACGGGGCCACCGATTATCCGATCGCCT
>WNEY01005812.1_pt1 | contig 22080 bp, 27 predicted proteins | sample 5400531 | NCBI WGS metagenome assembly WNEY01 (sample SAMN13153338, study PRJNA577476) | soil metagenome | isolation source: 200 cm saprolite under Douglas fir tree site 1 | place: USA:California | collected 2015-04-18
CGGGACCTGTTCGCATTTAAACTTTACCGAACCCGTTTCGCTCACGACGCGTGCTCGGGAAAAAGTTCGAGGATGCTCTTTTCATCCGCTTTGCAAACACCCCGCTCGGTAATGAGCCCGGTTACCAAACGTCGCGGCGTCACATCGAATCCAAAGTTCGCCGCGGGACTGCCTTCCGGCGCCACGCTGACTTCCAACATTTGGCCGTCGCGCCAGCCATCCGCGCGCTTGACCTCTTCGGCGCCGCGTTCCTCGATCGGAATTTCGGAACCGTCCCGGATCGTCCAGTCAAATGAAGATGAAGGCAACGCCACGTAGAAAGGAATCTCGTTATCCTGCGCAGCCAGCGCCTTCAGATACGTTCCGATTTTGTTGGCCACGTCGCCGGCGCGCGTTGTTCGATCCGATCCCACAATCACAAGATCGACATCACCGCGCTGCATCAAATGCCCGCCGGAGCTGTCCGCGATAATCGTATGCGGCACACCATGTTGACCGAGCTCCCAGGCAGTGAGCTTCGACCCCTGGCTTCGCGGTCGCGTTTCGTCCACCCAAACATGAACCGGTAACCCGCGATCGTGCGCAGCGTAAACTGGTGCGAGGGCGGATCCATAATCCACAAATGCCAGCCATCCCGCATTACAATGCGTCAAGACATTGACCGGCTTCCCGTCCCTTTTTCGGGCAATCTGCTCGATGAAACTCAAACCGTGCTGCCCGATCATCCGGCAATGTTCTTCATCTTCGGCGGCAATCTCTTTGGCGGTTGCCAATGCGAGGGCGACCTTTCGCTGCACCGTTTTGTGCCAGTCCGGCTCGGACTTTCCTTTGGCGATGTTCGTTAATTGCCGCTCAACCGCCCAGGCCAGATTCACCGCCGTCGGCCTGGTGGCTTTGAGTTGCGCTGCTGCATTGGCCAGACGTTGATCAAATCCCGCGACTGCGGGACTCCCTGCCGCTTCGATTGTCGCCAGGTACATCCCATATCCCGCGCTCGCTCCGATCAAGCCCGCTCCCCGGACATGCATTTCCCGGATTGCGCTCGCCATTTGGGCGACCGTGCTCACGTCTTCGATCACGAAACGATGCGGTAAAAATCTCTGATCGATCAACTGCACGACCTGTTCGTTTGCCGGGTTAAGCCAGATCGTCCGAAAATGTTGTCCGCCTACTTTCACGAGTCAGTTCGCGCTGATGTTACGTAACCAATAACCTAAACGGCACGCGCTTCCCAATAGCCAATCCGGCTGTCAGCAACGCGGATTCGCCTCGCCACGGCGAGAGTGTGTCCAATGGCAGCCGCGAATAACCGAAAACCTGCTCTCCGCTAACCTGTCGTGCTGCGATTTCAAAGATCGCTCTCTTTCAAACCGGCGATTTTCATCAGCGCGCGCAATAATCCGATTTTCAGCGGCCGGTTACCATGAACCGGAATCACGATGCGCTCTCGCCGGCCTTCCATCGTGAAGATATGATGGCTTCCGTGAATTCGAGCTAATTTCCAGCCGTGCGCTTGTACGACACGCGCGAGCTCGCGTCCGGAGACTTGTTTCACACCGTCACTTCGAGTACTCGGTCAGTCGTGCCCGGTTTCAATTCGCCATCTTCTGCGAGTAGCCAACCTTCGATCGCTTCACGGACATTCGCCCGCAGTTCCTCGACCGTTTCACCTTGTGAAACGCAACCGGGCAAAGCTGGAACTTCCGCCCAGAATCCGCCCTCCTCGGCTTTATGGATCAACACTTTCAGCGTCACGTCATTAGAATACTTGAGCACGACGCGTGCGACAAGCTCTGAGTGGTCGTGCAGCGGCACCAGAATGATCATCGAGAAATAAACCCAGCCGCTCCATTGGATCTTCTCTGCCGGCAAAGTAAGCGCAAAAACCAGCGACACGATTCCGACGCTTACCGGGATGCTCCAGCCCGTCAGTTCGTCGCGCGTCATCAGTTTTTCCCGCGCATTCAATCGCAACGGCTCACGCAACAGCCAGGCACGCAGATTCAGGAGCAGGATCTCGGCGGAAATGGCAACCAAGCCGAGCGCATAGATCGCAAAGAGAGTTCTCGCCTGCGATTCGGTGGTGTGAAGCGAAAACGGCTGGCCGACCTGGCCATTGCTCAAAAAGAACCACATCGCCCCGAAAATTGCCTTCAGCGGGTAGATAAAGATCAGGATCGTAACAATCATCACCCAGCTAATCAAAATCGAGGCGCTGTCTTCGAGGCCGTAACGTCGGCTCCACAACCAATGGCCCCGCCAAAAGATGCCCAGCACCGCGATGCTGCAGACAAAGGTCGGTACATTCTTGAATGCCGCCAGAAGCGTTTGGATGTTGTCGGGGATCTGCTGCGCGGCGATCACGAGCATCGAAATGGCGAACGCGAACGCCGCGTCGATGAAAGTTTCCAACCGCGTCATCTGTATGCCGCGCAGACGAAACCCGTGAAGCCGCGGCAGCGCATCCAGCTGCGGCGGCAACGCCGATCCGATCTCTTCATGGCGTCCGTTCATCTGCCGTCTTCTTAAGGCTTAGTGCTTAAAGCTTAAAGCTCTTTAGCTGCCTGCCGCGCCACAGTCCTGCGACTGCGGGACGAAGGCAGCTGCCCTCTGACTAATTCGCAATTCGCATTCCGCATAAAGTTCACCCGCCGCGGCGGGCATTTCGCAATCCCTCTCCGCTATCCGGTCTGCGGTCTTCGGTTTCAGCTGAAGACAGCGTTACGCCGGAAATCTGCGATCAAACTCCTTATGATCCACAGCCAGACCCATTCCTCGCCGGCTCGTCACGCCGAAGCGTGCGTAGGCGGAAGCGTCACGCAAAGTCGCTCGTCTTTATTTTTGGCAGCGCACTCGGATCATGATGCAACTGCTCCTGCGTCTCATCGAGCAACCGGCGATGACCGGCGTCAAAGGCACGCATCCAATTCTCGCGCCATTGCTCGAAACTTTCTTAACCGAAATGCTCTTCGCAGAGAAAGTCGATTTGTTTGATCCACGCCTGCTATCAAGGCTTTCGGCACAAGATGTCAGAGAATACATCCGCGCGACTTTCGTTCCGCTAATTCAGAAGCGAACCACAATAGAACGTAAACGTTTGGCGCAACGTGAGCCGACAAAAGTAAGTGGCTGGAAACCGTTTCAAGTTACGCATTCACAAAATCAGCCGGCGATCCCAGCAAAACGTACGTTGTTTAACTTAGTTCCATGTAACCGCGAACTCGAAGTAGCGATGGCAAGCTTCCTCGACAGAGCAACAGACGTTGTTTCGTTCTGCAAAAATGCGGGGCCTCAAGCACTGCGTTTGGATTACGTCACTGATGCGAGTCGTCTCGCATTTTACACGCCGGACTTCATCGCGCGATCGGGCGACGGTAAGTATTGGTTGATAGAAACTAAGGGGCGGATCGACAAAGACGTGCCGCTCAAGGTCGCCGCTGCGGTTGATTGGTGTAAAGCGGCGTCAAAACAAACGCCTTGGAACTTTCTCTACGTTCCTGAGGGCGTATTTCAAAAGTTCTCGGGCGATGCGTTGAGCGAACTGGAGACCGTCTGCGCTACACACCGCGCCGATCTGCTCGCAGAACGCGTTGAGGCACAATTCACGTTGCCGCTCGGTGAGGTCGGAGCCGCAGACGTAAACCGGACCGAGTTCATCAGCCCCGAATGCTTCGATGCTCTACCGCCAAGATATCAGAAAGGCGTTGAGCAGGCGGTTAGTTTGTTCCGACATCTCGAACGCAAAACGGGCGTATCGTTCGCTCCTCCTTTTACGGCATTGCTTGGAGCGCTCGACGAGGCCGCTCGTGGATTGATGATTGATCTGCTCGGTCCAGACGTTCCAGAAGATCCAAAGCAATTGGAACAATTCTTCGAGCCCGATGTGTCATCGCTCGGCGCGAAAGAGGCGGACACGATCAAATGGAATGCGCATAATCTTAAAGGAACAATTGTCGATCGGAAAGGCACGATGCCAATTGGCGTCTTAAGATGGTCTTTGAACTATGCGAAATCGACACGTCAATCCTTTGGCGGGATTTTCGATACGATCAAGGAGCGGTTCGCGCCAATCGCGTCTAAAGAATTCGTCAAGCAAATCGAGAAGATCAATGGGTTCCGCAATACATACGTGGCCCATCAGGAACAATCTCTCGAGGATGTTGAGCAAGCGCGCACGGCGCTGAAGGAATGGAGCGCCGCGCTGTACGATCTTTGGAAAGCTCACCATTGAAGGCGGTTTTTCCGGCAGAAAAGAGCGATTTCCCTCGTGAAAAGCCGGCTCGGCGTCGCCGGATTGATGCTCGGATCGGGAGGATTGACGCTCGGGTCGGCCGGGACGGCGCTCGGCTCGACCGGATGAACGCTCGGGGCGGGCGGCGATTTACATTAAGTGCCATTGACCATACGATCTGACTTGTGAGCTCGGTGACTGAAATCATCGAAATATCTCCAACCCGCCCTCGCCCAGTTATCATTTTGAAATTTTCTTTATGATCTTTACGGACGAGCGCGCAAGGAATCTCATTGCAAGGCTGTTTACGTATTCACCGCGGACAGGAGAGCGTTCCGAGCTCGAGAACTACTGCACCGAAGCGCTAGCGTGGTGCTTGATTATATCCGAATCATTTGCTGCCAAATTTCTAGATGCAATTCGGAAATCCCTTGGATCAAACCCCCGAGCGCAGCTTCGTGGCTTCAAGGGTCAGCTACAAGTTAGCACCCAAATCTCGTTCAAGGGAGAGGACATTCTTCAAGATGAAGAAGGCGTTCAGCTGAAGCACCGCGGTCGGTTTGACCTAGTACTAGCGTCGGGAAAACCGGATCCTTTTTTGATTGTGATCGAGTCGAAAGTGAAACTGGATCCGGAGCTGGATAAGCAGGTTGCCGACTATCGTGCGGCTCTTAAGAATCCGACTGTTCGTTCCCTATTTGAAGATTTCAAAGAGGATTATGTTCTAACCTTAACTCCATCGACTCGTCACGATACATCTGACGGACATTTGAGTTGGGGCCACATTCATCGGCTGATTACGGAGCATCTGAACAGCAAAAAGGAACCTAGAGAGTTTAGTGCGTTCGCCGACTTCCTGAAGTTGAACTACCTATCATCTATGAATATTCCGCCGATTACCTCTGGTATTATAGAAAATTTCCAACGTACGGCGCCATTTCTGAGTAGCGCCAAGACATTGTTCGCACGATTTTCGAACGACGAAGTTCTTAAAAGCTTTTTTCGACCGCTAGTTCTAGAGCGCCCAGATGTTGATTTTGATAAGAACGGCGCGTGGTATGGTGTGGGAGACAGCCGCAGGAGCCCGTGGGCTTATGCGGGATTCTTCATGAAAGGTAAGTTGGCGGGCCTTTATGTGGACGTTGAATACGCCGGGAATCGTCTAAACGAGACAAGCAAGCTTGGGGATCACGCACAGCGCGCACTCAAGGAAGCCAAGCGATTATTCGACAAAACCGTCTTACGCGCTGACCAGAAGACCTGGTTCCATTTCGCCCACCAGCTCCAACCAAAGGAGAACGAGGACGATTACTTAGAGTGGTTCACTGTACTATTCACCGAAATTTCTAAGGCGCTCGATTGATAGCCCTACGGGCCAAACAACGGGCAGAGAGAAAAGGGAGGAAAAGAGCGGGGTCGCGTCTAAACGTTCAGCGGCTAGGGCCGTAGGGACAGCGATCAGCAGATCAGAGGTCAGAGGTCAGCGTCATGGGAATAAAGTTGCTTGGAACCGGCGGAGAACGGACCACTATTGGAGCTATGGGAAACAGTAAAGGCAGAGATAACGTTAAGAAACGCAAGGCACGCCGCAAAAAGACGGAGCGCCTCGCGCTTGCCAAGAAGAACCAAAAGGCGGCAAAATAACTCCGAAGAAAGTATGAGGTCAGAATTAAAAAGTAGAAGATTAGAGGGCAGGCATCGGTTGCAATGAAACGTGCAGCCGGGATACTCCATCAAACCTTAAACATTCATGAAAAAGATCATCATATTGTTCAGCGTCATCTTTGCCGCGGCCGCATTCGTGGTCGCAGCGGAACAAAAGGGAAATCCGAAGACGGCGAGTAAGGAAGCTTCCAAAGCAACCGCAACCGTCGAACATAAAATATTCGCACCGGCCGACCTGACCTGGGGCGATGCGCCGCCGGGATTGCCGGCTGGCGCAAAGATGGCCGTCCTCGCTGGCGACCCGGGCAAAAAGGGACCTTTCACCGTCCGCCTGCAAGCGCCGGATGGCTACAAAGTGGCGCCGCACATGCATCCGACCGCGGAAAATATTACCGTGATCTCCGGAACGTTTCACTTGGGCACGGGTGACAAGTTCGACGAATCGGCCGGACACGAAATGACTGCGGGCAGCTTTGCCGTAATGCCCGCCGGGATGAAGCATTTCGCCTGGACTACGGGCGAAACGGTCATGCAAATTCATGGCAACGGCCCGTTTCAGATTGTGTACGTGAATCCGGTGGACGATCCGCGAAACGTGCCGAAGAAGTAAGTCAGACCTCCGAAATGCGCTTTGCAAGCACATATACGTTTATCCATATATGTATTCGACGGTCACAGACTGATTTGCCCCCTCTCCCGAGGCGCTCACCCGAATTCCCATCGGGCTATGTAGTCCAGCCAGCGGCTTGATTCGCTTACGCCCGCAAGCTCACCCGTTCGGGTCACCCATCTATGTCGCACCGCTTCCCGCTGGCTCCATTCCCAGCACGCCGTGTTGCCGCTACAGATCTACCTCAGACGTGCTTTTCATACACATATACGTTTATCCGTATATGTATCTTTCTGACTCGGTGTATCCTTCGCTTAGCGCGCAGAGATCAGAGATCGGCGCCCCTTCGGTGTCGTGGAGATGGCCGTAGTCGACGGTGAGTTTGCCGCCACCGTGTTCGATGTAGATCTCGACGAAGCGTTGCCCAGACCGGGTGTCATGCCAGGAATAATCCTTTTGCGTTTGCACCGCGGCCGGATGACCAGGTCGAGCATCGTGCGCTTTTTGACTTTGTCGATGAGCCAGTCTTGACGACTGGTCTATAATTAGAGAAAACCCACTTCACATGATACGTCGATCGTTTCTACGAAAAGTTGCTGCCCTCCCCTTGTTTGCCGCGGCAGCGGCGGCCCCTCCTGCTGTTGCCAGCCCGGGAAAGCTTAAAATTCTGATGAAGAGCGCCTGGGGATCAGATGATCCGACTAAGGCTGCGTTCCCTTTCCTCCATGGCGATGCACTTTCCAAGGCTGGTCATGAGGTCCAAATCTTTCTGCTCGGCGAAGCGGTATCGTTGATGCGCAAATCGGTTGCCAACGCGGTGGTGCCGGTCGGCTGGCCGCCATTGGCGGAAGTTCTCAGCAAACTGGTCGCGAAAAAAATACCGATCTATGCCTGCGGCGCATGTTCCCGGGCGCGGGCGTGACCGAGACTGATCTGGCCGAGTTCGGAGCAAAGTTCGGTAACCCGAAAATATTCGTGTCGCTGGTGGAGTGGGCCGACAAAATCATCACTGAGTAGCCATACCCGGCTTACTCAATCGGGATTATCGCGAGCGTCGAGCAATAGCAAAACGTCCGTAGGCTCATACTCGAACCGCCTTGGCAATCTTCGCACCCGCTCTCGCGAACCAAAGCCAGAACGTGCTTCCGCCGGCCAACCGAGTAAGGCGGAGCTGATGAAGCGGGCGAAAATTACAAAGGAAGAGGCGGAACAGAAGAAGTGAAGATTGTTTAGTTAGCGGAAATAAATGGCTGCAGCGCAGAGTTCTCTTCAGCACCTTATGGTGTCAATTCCCACGTATCACTAAAGAGGACGGCGCCTCTTTCGCCGCCGAAAAGAACCACACGATCAATGGCTTTGTCATAAGTCATGCCCGCGCCTTCACGCGCCGGTGGCGATTGAGTGGGAAACACTTGCCTCCAATCCGAGCCATTCCAAGCCCAGGTAGTGTCCTGGTCCACGCCACCACTTCCGCCGCCGAATAATATCACTACGTGTAGGTTCGCATCGAACGCCGACGAGCTGGAATAGACTAACAACGGTTGAGTGCTCGGAGATTGCAGTGTCCAGGTGGTGCCGTCATAGGTCCAGGTATTATCAGGGTTAACATCGGCCAGGCCACCAAAGATCACTGTCTGGTTGTGAACAAAATCCGTCGCCGCGGTCGTGGCTGCGCGCGCATAGGGCACGGTGGGCGGGTGCAACTTTATCCAGTCCGATCCGCTCCATTGCCACATCGCTGATTGGTAAAGATTGCCATCGAATCCACCAAACTCGTCGACACGGCCATTCGGATCAGTGAAAACGACTGGTCCGGTCAAGCGTCCGGGTGAGTGCTGGGGAGTGGCCTCGGTCCAGGTGAAAGTACTGCCGTCCCAGAGCCAGGTGTCGCTCAAATCGTGTATGCCATCATATCCGCCAAAGAGCACCACCTTGTGAGTTTTGCGGTCGTAAGCCATCTGGGCCGCGGCACGCGCAGGCGGCGCAACAGGCGTGTTTACCTTCGTCCAGGTTATTCCATCGAACGTCCAGGTATCGTTTAGGTAGCCGGTGCTACCTGATCCGCCGAACATGACCACTTTGTGACTTCCGCCGTCATAAGTCATAGCCATGAATGAACGGGGCGTCGGAGAAGTGGCGGGCGTAAGCTTCATCCATGCAATGGAAGGCACGTCTGCGGCAATCGCGCTCGCGACGACCAGCATTGGAGCAAGGTAAAGCAGCGCCAGCGCCGGCAGGAAATTGTGAAATTTGGAGTGGCGCGCGTTACGCCTCGCCGAGGATAATTGAAACCCGTTTACAACCATTCGCTATTTAATGGTTTTTGCGCGGAAATTGTCAATTCCTATTGCTACGTCTTTCCCGTTCCGCCCGTAACGCAGCCGGAGACGAGGCCGGGCTTTCCAACTCAACCTCGACATTTTTTGGCTCAAAGACGGTCCACCTCCGCAAGACTTCCATCTTCGCTAAAGCTACGACGTGACGAGTCGGCGCGACAAGAAGCCTCGAAGACAGCGCCAGCGGGTAAGAAGGCGAAAGTCAGAAATCAGAGACAGAATCATTGGCCGAATGGAGCCGCTGCGAAGCGAACGACACAGATCTTAGCCTTTAGGCCGAATGAGCGGGAGCGATTGAGTCAAATCGCGGTTGATCTGAAACGATGACGCAAATACAAAGGCGCGGTCGGTTTCTTTAGATTGAAATCACGCCAGCGAACCGGGCTCGTTATGTCTTTGCGGTTGCAGGAAGCAGCGCCATTTGATTAGAGGTCAGAGGACAGATGTCAGACGTCAGCCAAGAGGCCGAAACGAGCGGGAGCGAATGAGTCAAATCGCTAATGACTTGAAGAAGTGACCGAGCCATGCGAACGGATGACGATTTCGCCATCATGACTAAGACCTCAGAACTCCGCCTCGCCAAGCGCATGGCGCGTCTCGGCACCGAGACCGCCTTCGAAGTACTGGTGAAAGCGCGAGCGCTGGAGGCAACGGGCCGCGACATCGTTCATCTCGAGATCGGCGAGCCCGATTTCGATACGCCGGACAATATTATCTCGGCGGCGACGGACGCGCTGCACAAAGGCTTTACTCACTACGGACCGTCGGCCGGCTTGCCGCAACTGCGAGAAGTCATCGCCCAATACGTGAGTGAGACGCGCCGGGTAAACGTTACACCCGAAAAAGTGGTCGTTGTCCCCGGCGGTAAGCCGATTATTTTTTTCACGATTCTTGCGCTGATTGAAGAAGGCGATGAAGTCATCTATCCGAATCCCGGGTTCCCGATTTACGAATCAATGATCAATTACGTCGGCGCGAAAGCCGTGCCGATCCGGTTGCGCGAGGAGATGGATTTCCGGATCAACGTCGGCGAACTCGGTGGTTTGATCAACGATCGCACCAAGCTGATCATCCTGAATTCGCCGCAGAATCCCACCGGCGGCGTCCTGACGAAGAATGATATCGACGGCATCGCGCGCGCGATCGGCGATCGCGACATCATGGTGTTGAGCGACGAAATCTATAGTCGTCTCATCTTTGAGGGCGAGCACCACTCGATCATGTCGGTGGACGGTATGAAGGAGCGTTGTATTTTGCTCGACGGTTTTTCAAAAACCTACGCCATGACCGGCTGGCGCATGGGCTACGGCGTGATGCGCGCCGACCTGGCGACGCACGTCGCACGACTGATGACCAACTCCAACTCCTGCACCGCCAGCTTCACGCAAGTCGCCGGCATCGAGGCGCTGCGCGGACCGCAAGCTTCAGTCGAAGCGATGTGCGCCGAGTTCAAGAAACGGCGCGACGTGATGGTGGCGGGCCTGAACAAGATCAAAGGATTTTCCTGCCGTTTGCCCAAGGGGGCGTTCTACGTTTTCCCCAACATCAAGGCGAGCGGGTGGCCATCGAAGAAACTGGCCGACGCGCTGCTCGACGATGCCGGCGTCGCCGCGCTGTCTGGGACCGCATTCGGCGATTTCGGCGAGGGTTATTTGCGCTTCAGCGTGGCCAACTCGATCGAGAACATCGAGAAGGCACTCGATCGCGTCGGCGCCTGGGCGAAGAAGAACGTGTAGTGCGCGATTCAAGCCAGCAGCCAAAGCCACGAGCCGACTCCGTATTTGTTTGTTAGGTGTTGCTCAGGCAAGATCGAAGGCGAATGTGACAGCCTCTCGGATTCGTGCCAGCACCTCTGGTGGTAGGTCGCCGACTTTGCGTTCGAGCCGTGTCAACGGCAGAGATGCGAGGCCTTGGACGTTCGCGACCCTCGCGTCGCGCAGAAAGCGCAACTGCGGCAGCACTACCTCGTACTTGCTACCGCGGTTTTGTGTCGTCAGTGGTACGTAGATCGCCAACGCGCGCGGCGCTTCGGGATCGTGCCGCGAGACGATTACGATCGGGCGAGTCTTCGCCGCTAGGCCGAGGTCAGCCAGCCAGACTTCACCGGGATGTGGGCTCATCGAGCTGCTCTAGCACTTCCTGCTCGACCGCGCGAGAGCGGAGCAGGCCCAGAGCGTCATTGTCCGCCGCATCTATCACATCGGCAACAACCGCACGAACTTCGCGCGAGATTTCTGGTTTCCACTTGCTCAGTTTTGTATTTAGCTTTTCCGCGATGGCATCCACGGCAGCATTTTACTTGAACGCGTGATCCTGCCGAGAACCGTCTTCGCGAGCGCGGCTACAAGCTCGAGGTTTTCCAGGGTCCCGAGGCGCCGCCGAAGAAGCTGATCATCGAGAAAGTGAAGAGCGGCATCGACGCCTTGATCACCACGCTCCGCGATCCAATCGACGCGGAGATCTTCGAAGCAGGGAAGGGCTCCCTCAAGGTCGTCGCGCAGATCGCCGTCGGCTTCGACAACATTAACCGCGCCGACGCCAACAAGTACAAGGTCCCGTTCACGAACACCGCCGACGTGCTCACCGAAGCGACCGCCGAGTTCGCTTTTCTCATGCTCGGCACCTGCCCTTCCTTGGCGATGAGGTCACGGGCAAGACCATCGCCATCATTGGCACCGGGCGCATCGGCCTGGCGGTGATCAAGAAGTGCTCGGGTTTCGACATGAACATGCTGTGCTACGACCCGGCGTATCACAATGACAAGTACATCGCCTCCATCCAGGAGCTGATGGACCTGCGCCACGCCAAGGGGATCCAGAAGGAGAAGACTTGGATCAAGTACGTGGAGTTCGAAGAAGCGATGCGTGGCGCCGACTACGTGAGCGTCCACGTGCCGCTGTTGCGCGAGGGCGAAACCGACAAGCCGACGTACCACCTCATCAACGAGAAGACGCTCAAGCTGATGAAGCCGACGGCGTACCTGGTGAATAGCTCACGCGGCCCGGTCGTGGACGAGAAGGCCCTCGCCCAAGGGCTGAAAGACAAAGTCATCGCCGGGGCGGCGCTCGACGTCTTTGAGAAAGAGCCTCTGCCGCCGGATTCGCCGCTCCTCGATCCCGAAATCGCAGACTGCACGCGGCTGTTCCATCACTTCGCCAGTGGTGCGCAGATCACGCGGCTCTCGGTCGATCCCGACAAAGGCATGGCTGGGCGCACTGCCCAGGCGGTGATCGACGTGCTGGAAGGGAACTACGGCGGCGACCCGACCAAGATGCCATATGTTGTGAATAAGGAAGCGTTTGAGAAGTAGCCAGGAGCTAGGGGAAAAGGTGAATGGGGTCGCGTCTTAACATTTGACATTTGCTGATATGCCTGCCAGCGCGACAGATTCAATCTCGCTATCTCTGGTTCAAAACAAAAGGCTCGAAGACAGCGCCGACCTTCCCGACCCCGACATCATCGCCGCCGAAATTGATTCGCAAATCTCCCTTTGTTCCCCTTCGGGCTTACCGTCCATGTCGGCCGTGTTCACGAACTCCATTGATTCGGCTGCGCTACAGCCTCACCCTTCGGGCTATGGTTCATCTCGCTCGCTCCCCAGCGGCTCAATTGTCGAAAACCTCCAAGCCGCCTTAGTCCAGGTCGCGGAATGGAACCGATGGGAAGCGAGCGACATTAGATGGTAGCCTTTAGGCCGAGTGAGCGGGGCGATCGAGTCAAATCGCAGCGGACCTAAAGCGTTAGCGCTCTAGAGCTGCAGATCCGGGAACTCTGCTCCAAATTTCTCGGCTACATGTGATGTGGCATCATCTTCCTGACGTCCTGCGGCTTCACTGTAGTAGCCGCATTCTGGCGGGGCGGCCGGTGAAGCGTGGTGCCTTGGATATGACGGTCGGGAACCGTGTCCGCGAATGTAGGCAGGTTGTGCGCACGCACCTGCGTCGCAGCCTCGAAGCCGGAGGCTACCTTGATCAAGGTGGGCTCGCTGAAGGCCGTGCCAAAGAAGCTAATGCCGAGCGGCGCGCCGAAGACTATACCCGCCGGTACTTGTACAATAGGATATCCGGGTGCCGCTGCGAGGCCCGAGGTCCCAAAGATGAAGTGGTCGCCGTAGAGCAGATCTGTGGCCCACGCCGGGTTATCAGTGGCCGATACCACCGCATCGAGGTGGAACTGGCTAAGGGCCGCGTCGATGCCGTTGACCCCCGCATTATGATCGATGACAAGCGCCTGTTTGTAAGACAAGCCGAAGCGTGGGTCGACGAAGTTGGGGTCCAGCTTGATGGTTTGCGCAAGGTCGAAGATGTCCTGGTTAAAGAACGGCATCTCGATATTGGCATGGGCATTGTTGAAGTCGATGGCGTCCTGAAGTGTCCCACCCGCCACAGGGACACCGACGCGGGTGGCGAAGTATGTTGCGATATCGCCCTTGAAGTCGAAGAGCAGGACGAAGAACTCGCCGTCAGCCGGCGGGAAGGTGAAGCCTGCGGCATCGAGGTCAATCACGGTAGCACCGGCCGCGGTGAGCGCAGTCACCGCCTCTTCGAAGGCGTCGAGCACAGGTTGTGGTGTCGGCACGAACGGGTCGAATCCGTTCAGGCCTGCACGAGTCAGGCCAAGTCTCGCGCCCTTGAGACCGTTCGGGTCCACGAACTGGGTGTAGTCCGTGGGAATGTTCTTGGGACGGGTCTTGCCTGTGTGCTGCCAACCCAGCGGGACGCCGCCGGTGGCGGGATCGCGTCCATCGAAGGTGCGGCTTTGGATCACGCCGAGCGCCGCTGCGGCATCGGCCACCGTGCGTCCGTGGGGACCGATCGTATCCTGGGTGTGCGAGATGGGCACCACGCCGGCACGGCTGGTTAGACCCACTGTCGGCTTGATGGCGGCGACGCCGTTGGCGTTACCCGGGCAGACGATGCTGCCGTCGGTCTCACTGCCTAACGAGACCGCGGCAAAATTCGCGGAGGCGGCCGCGGCGGAGCCGGAGCTTGAGCCGCACGGGTTCCGATCGAGGCCATACGGGTTGTTGGTTTGCCCACCGCGGCCCGACCAGCCGCTGGTCGATTCAAAGGAGCGAAAGTTCGCCCACTCCGAGAGGTTCGTTTTGCCGAGGATGACCGCACCGCCCGCGCGCAAATTGGCGGCGACGGTGGAATCCTGTAGAGCGGGCTGGCCGACGAGGGCAAACGATCCAGCGCTGGTCTGCATCTTATCGCCGGTATCGATGTTATCCTTAAGCAACACCGGGATCCCATGTAAAGGTCCGAGCACCTTGCCGTGGCGGCGCAACTTGTCTGCGTGTTCCGCCATCGCCAGCGCGTCTGGGTTGAGCTGAATGATCGAGTTGACCCCTTCGGCGCCCTGGTCCAGCCCAATAATGCGGGCGATGTATTCCTTGGTTAGCTCTACTGAGGTGAGCTTTCCGCTGGCCATCTCCGCCTGGAGCTGGGCGATCGTCGCTTCGTTGTGCCGCGTCGGGACACCGTCCTCCCGGCCGGCTCGCACCGTGAAGGTTAATGTCGCGGTGGCTAGAATGAGAAGAATTTTTTTGATGGTTTTCATGGTTTAGATCTCCCTGGAAAACGCCGTCCTGGAAAACGCCGTTTAATCAATTTCGGCAAGCAAGGTCAAGCAAAAAATTTTGTGAAGGCACTACCCGGAAGACACGAGTACCGCGAGACAGCGAAGCTTCCACTTACGCCCTCCAGATTTGGCGATTTTCCAACATGGAAGTGTTCTGAATATTATTAGCGCTCGTTCCCAAATGTTCGGACGCCTTAGCTAACATATCTGTGTGGCCGGAAGGTTTGATAACCTCGCAGACTGTGCCTAACGACTGCGGCTGGGCGCGGTCGCCGCTACACAATTACGGGCCGGCCCCTTCACGTACGAAGACCTAACGAAGCGCGACAAACTCAACCGCGACTTCTTCTGGCTCAAAGACGAGCGCCTCGCAGACAGCGCCAACCTTCCCGATCCCGATATCATCGCCGCCGAAATCGTGGAAGATCTCCAATCCGCCCTCGCTCAGTTGAAACTCGCTCGTTGCCCACACTCGCTCACTGCTTCCCTCGCAGCTTTACCTTCTATGTCCCTCATCCCATTCGCTTTGTGCCGGTGATCATCGTCATTGGGCTGATCATCGCCTCGGTCTTCGCAGCGTTCGTTGGCGGCGTCCTGTCAAATTTGCATCATCCGTAAGTTCGGGCATCGCGACCGCTACATTGCGGCCGACACGACTCCCGCTGCAGAACTGCTCCGGACGTGCTTTTCATATACATATACGTTTATCCGTATATGTATCTTTCTGACTCGATGTATCCTTGCCTTAGCGCGCAGAGGTCAGACGTCAGTTGATTGGCGCATCGTCACTCGATCGCGTGGACGATGTAGGTACCGACTTGTTTGTCGCGCTCCAGCTTTAGTAGCCCACGCTTTTGCGCTTCGAGGAGCAGTTCGTTGAAGGCACGGAACCCATGCGCACGTTCGTTGAAACCGGGGTTCTGACGTTTCATCGCCTGCTTCATGAGTGAGCCGCGGATCGGATAATCCTCGCCTCGCTCGGCGCGCAGCGCTTCCAAGGTTTTCCTGAGAAGATCGAGCGCCCCATCGATTGAAGGCCCATGCTCTTTACCAGTTTTCGCTGCTGGCGCGGGCGTGGCAACGCTCGGACGCTTCTTTGCCGACTCCACTCGCACGAAATCGTCGTAATAGAGAAATTCGTCGCAGTTGCTGATGAATAGATCAGACGTGGACTTTTTAACGCCGACGCCGATGACCGTCTTGTCGTTCTCGCGCAATTTGCTGACGAGCGGGGAAAAGTCCGAGTCGCCGCTGATGATGACGAAGGTGTCGACGTGACTCTTGGTGTAACAGAGATCGAGCGCATCGACGACCATGCGGATGTCGGCGGAGTTTTTGCCCGACTGGCGCACGTGCGGGATCTCGATGAGCTCGAACGCCGCTTCGTGCAGCCCCCGTTTAAACGTCTTGTAGCGCTCAAAATCGCAGTAGGCTTTCTTGACCACGATCTGGCCCTTGAGCAGCAGACGCTCGAGCACCTTGCGGATGTCGAACGCGGGAAAGTCCGCGTCATGCGCGCCCAGCGCGATGTTTTCCAGGTCGAGGAACACAGCCATGGTGGCGTCAGAATCTTGCACACTCATTAGGCTATAATGTTAGCGACATCACACTCGCGCCGTCCAAATGATGCTGAGCCTTAACATCGCTCTTGACCGGCTGAATCGCTACTGAATCAATGTTCGCGAAGTTCACATCTGCGATCCCTCGTTTCTGCCATTTGTCAAACAAAGTGTCTTGCGTCCAAACCGCCTTGCCCGCGACTGAATTCAGCGCTGCCACAACGCTCGCGAACACGCAGGCATGGGTTCCCGCTTGCTTCTCACCCTTATAGGTCATGATTATTTCTCATGAATGCTCCTGCTCTATCCCGTGAAATACTTCGCGGCGAGGGATTGCACGCCAGCGCCTAACACACTGGCCGCTGCTTTGCTACCCAACAGTTTTCGCAACAAAGATTTCGCTTCATTTTTCTCCTGCTCCGACACATCGGCTTGGTTGATCGCAGTGATCACTTTCTCCAGTGCCTCCGTAATCACCTGCTGCTGCGGAGTGCTCGCTGCGATCGGCGCTTGTTGCTGCCGGGGAACGGTGGTTTGTCGGCTCTTATCGATAGAGATCCGGATCGGGGACTCAACGCCAGCTTCGAGCACTTTGACTCCGAAGTCGTTTATCTTAGCAAAGCCGGACAGCAGGCCCATCCCGCTCTGATCTTCAAGAGGGGTCCAGTCGATGAGGCGATACTCTGAAAGCTGGGCCAGGGCGCGCAGCCAGTCACGGTGCCTTATACCTCCTGGCGGTGGGACCGCCTGCTCAGCGTGGCCGAACGGAATGGAACCTTCGCGTCGACGTCCATAGAGAAGCTGCAGCAGGCATCCTCTGACGACAGAATCCTTCATAAACTTTGCCAATATGCTCTGCATCCCGCGCACCAACAACTCATCTCGTCGGGTGCAAGTCTGTGGCTGTTAGGATAAGACCCGCGCAAGGGCGTTACGAATGGACGCGGGGCCTGAGACACGCGAACCGCAAGAACGGAAAATGGGGTCGCTCACAACGCGCGTTTTCATATACATATACGTTTATCCATATGTGTATTTCGACGGTCATAGATCTGGACTTCGAAAAAGTCAAAAAGGGCTCAGAGCTTACAATCGACACTCTTTAGAACTGCGGAACCGAAGCCCGTGCTTTGTTTCCGAATCCCAAACTGAACGCTGACCATAATGCCGATGTCGCCTGCGACATCGACGTGACACGCCACGTGGTGCTAGCGTTCTTTGACTCAAGATGAGCGGCAACATCGATATCCGAGAATTTTCCATCAACGATTACGACGCGGCGGTTGAGCTATGGCAGCGGGTGGAAGGTCTTGAGATCGCCGAGGGTGATGACAGAGAAAGCGTTGCTCAATTTCTCGCACGGAACCCGGGACTGAGCCGAGTGGCGACCGATGGGTCCGCGACTGTTGGCATCGCGTTATGCGGTCATGATGGACGCCGCGGACACATCTATCATCTGGCCGTTGATCCTGCTTATCAGGGACGCGGACTCGGTAAGCGTCTGGTGGATGAATGCTTGGAGGGCCTACGCCGGGCCGGGCTCAAGCGGGTCATTATCATGGTGGCCGACGATAATCCGCGCGGCCGTGAATTCTGGAAGGCCTGCGGCTGGGTAGAGATCACCGGCACCATCGAGATGGGAATTGATCTTTAGGATGCAGAGGAGAATTTGCAGTCTATAATCCAGATAGACGGAGAAATTCGGCCTAAGCCCTGTTAGACCCATCGGGACAACCTTATGGCCACTGCTTTCCAGTATTCCGCTCCGGAAATGTCGGGGCGCTTGCGGCTGATGAGGATCTTTCTTTGGATTTCAGTGCTCGGCTGGGGTGTCGGGTTGGGCGCCAAACTATTCGACCTTTTAATCGTGGCCGGAGCTTGGAGCGCAGCGCCGCCGGCCTCGCTTGTGCTCATGCCTTACGGCCCACGTTTCCCGATGAACCCCGGGGATTTTTTCCAGCCGTTATCAGTGCCGATGCTGGTGGGAATTCTCGGAGCGCTCATCTGTGGATGGAAGACCCCGTTCGAGTACCGTGTTTGGTTGTGGTTACCAGAGCTCACTATCGACACTTAGGTTTGCCACGTTGAAGCGTTAAATCTTTGAAGCGGAAAGAGAATTTCGGTTCGGAAGTCCTGTGTAAGCCGCGGAAGAATTGGATCTCGCGCCCCTCGCTTTACGCTAGCGCTGGATACCGGCTAGAATCTAGTCATATTTGACGTTCAGCCACGCATTCTCACCAATGACCTTCGCCAAATGGCTTTCCCTTTCTGAGACAGAACGCGAAGCCGAAAGGCGCACCTGGCGTCCCTTTGAACCGGGCTATTGGCATTCCCTTGCGGTGGAAGCCGCGGCCCGATTCAGCGTTGAGTTTGGTTCCAAGCCGCATATCACAAGAGTTTTCAAGAGCCTCTATCACGCCCGCGAATTCATCGTGGCGGTGCAAACCGATTTATCGCCCGAAAAGAAGGCTAAGCTTCCACCGTCTTACCTCGGTTTCAGGGTCTTGCAGTTTGCCAATCAAATGCCTGAAGGGGTCCTGGTTGACCCAGGTCCTCCCAGCAAATCATCGCGTCGAAGAAAAAGTGCGAGCCAGAAACAAGGGCCACCCGTTTCCCGATCTCCAATTCGTAAGGCCGAGCCAGGATCGCATCACATCCTGCCGCTGGAAGGCGAAATTGATATGCACGTCTCGCCGCGGATCGCCACCGAACTGCGCGCCTTGATCAGAGATAAGCCGGAGAAGCTTGTGATCGATCTTTCAAAAGTATCTTACATCGACAGCTCTGGATTGGCCGTCCTGATCGACGGAATGCAAAAGGTCGAAGCGTACCGCGGCAAGCTCTACCTCGTCGGGATGCGCGAGACCGTCCGGATAATCTTTAAGACGTCACGATTGGACCAGACGTTTCGAATACGGCGCAATGTCGCCGACGCCCTCGCTGCGTCTTGAGATCCCTCTCGGACGTTGAAGGGTTGAATCGTCAAAGCGTTACAGCCGCAAAGCGGCAGATGAAACCGGAACGTAGCGAAACAACTTGGAACCGGCGGAGGAAGGGCGAGGGTCGAGGCCTTATGGGGCACAGCCAAGATGAGCGGCAACATCGACACCCGAGAATTTTCCATCAACGATCAGCCAAACCGGCAATGCATTATGGGTGTATATACACGCATCATGGTTGGAAAGGTGTGCTCGAGAGCGATCAGAGCGCGGGGGCCCTAGAGTCGCGTCTAAACATTTGACGTTGCGCGCGCGGTAATAGGGGGAGTTACTCGCTAAAAAAATGTCTTTGCGATAATCCGACAGGATAACGGCTCCTGTTTCGGGTTACCTCGCTCGTCTTCCGACGGCTCGATTCTCAAGAAATCGGACGTAACCTTCAGGCGTGAGCGTGTGGACTTGGAAACCGCCCAGCGATGGCGTCTTTAACCCAGATGTCTTCGTCCAGCTCTTCCCAGCGCAAAGCACGGCCCTGAACACGCAACTCCACTTTTTTCACTAGCTTTTCGGGCGCACCGACAAGCCGCCGATACTTCGGGACTGGAAAACTAATCAAACGCTGATCTGATAATTCAAACCAGACGCGCCCGTCTTCAACCCAGGAACGTACCGCAATCGATGATGTGAGTTCCTCAACGCCGGCCATGAAAACGAATATAAGCTTCGATCACCTCATCGCAATGCTCTTCCACCAGTCGCTGGTTATCGCGAAGCTCAGGTTCGGCGAATCCAAAGTTCACCGTGAGAGCAATCGGTTGTAGCCAAAACTTCGCTTCATAATCGCCGCGCGCCACATGGATATGAGGCCGTTCGTGATTTTCGCGGCTGTAAAAGTGAAAACGCTAAGGCCCAACTCGTAAGACAGTAGGCATAATTCATCGTGCGAGATGAATTTGGTGGGTCAACCCGTTCGATACTCGGCTCTTGTTTCAAAACTGCGGAACCGAAGCGCGCGCTTTTTGCTCTTTGGTAAGTTTGAGCTCCTGCTCGTACTCGCGCGCGGCGAGAAGTTCGAGCCGGATGACTATATCACCTCGAGACCGGAGGACCGCGCCGTCGGTTCGTCGCCACATCTTTTGGCCAACCGAAACGAAGACTTCAGCGGCCTTTGCGATCCCTTTATTAGGCGAGTCAGGATTATCGTACGCGATTTGCGTCCACGTCATTCCGGCCGGCGTGTTGGCCGTCATGATTGCTTGCAACTCGTAGTCTCGCACCAACGGACTGCCCCCAGCCACTGGCATCTTGGAATATTCCACTCGCACGGCAGGCCCATCCAGTTGCAAGAATGCAGCGCGGATTTTCCAGCCCTGATATTCGTAAATGTGATGGATCGCTCCTTCAAGAAGCGGTGAATTCTTGTCCATCATCTTCGAAGAGGGGGTGTCTTTCGGCGGCCCGTAACGAGCGACACATTGAAGCGTAGTTTCCCCGATCCGCGCATCGGAACGATTTGCCGAGCAGAGCGTGACTGCGGCAAACGAAACAACCAATAAACAGCGCGAGCTACGATGGACAGCAATCATGTCACCTTTGCCAGCACATCACGTTCCCAGGATCTGACCAAGGGGACGAGAAGCGGTTGAGTTGGCGCATCGTCACGGTTGCCATTACAGAAGAGAGATGAAATCGCGGATGTTCGTCGGCCTCGTGTTCCTCGCGTTGTTGCAAGCAGCGCACGGTCAGAATTATAAGTTGCTCAAGAGCATCCCAATCGGTGGCGAAGGTGGTTGGGATTATTTAGCAATCGATGCGAAAGCGCGGAAACTTTACGTGACCCACGCGAGCAAAATCGTGATTGTCGATCTCGCGCAGGACAAAGTGGTGGGTGAGATCGCGGACACGCCCGGCGTGCACGGGTTCGCGATCGCGGCGGAACTGGGGCATGGATTTTCAAGTAACGGCACCGAGTCGCGCGTGAGCGTGATTGATCTCAAAACGCTAAAGACGATCGCAAAAATCGAGACCGGCGAAAATCCGGACGCGATTTTGTACGAGCCGGCGCGCTCCGAAGTTTACGCGTTCAACAGTCGCGGGAAATCGGCCACGGTCATCGACGCCAAGATCGACAAGGTGGTCGCGACGGTGCCGTTATCGGGCAAGCCGGAGTTCGCCGCGGCCGATTTGAAGAGCGGGCGCGTCTTCTGCAACGTCGAGGACAAGGACAAAGTCGCGGTGATCGATACCAAAACTCACTTGGTGATTGCGAGCTGGCCGCTGGCACCGGGTAAAGAACCGACTGGCATGGCGTTCGACGCGGCGCATCACCGGCTCTTTGTCGGTTGCCATAACAAGACGATGTCGATGTTGGACAGCGACACCGGCAAAATTATTGCGACACTGCCAATCGGCGCGGGCGTGGACGCGTGCGCGTTCGATGATGCAACGCAGCTGGCATTTGCATCGTGCGGCGACGGGACGTTGACCATCGCGAAAGAGGAAACGCCGGACAAACTCGCGGTCGTGCAAACGCTCACGACCGAGCGTGGCGCGCGCACCATGGCGCTCGATTCCAAAACGCAACGCGTTTACACATGCACGGCGCAAATCGCGCCCGAGCCAGCGAGTCCGTCACCGCCGGCGGGCGAACGTCGCCGTCCCAGCTATGTGCCCGGCACATTTCATCTGCTCGTTTACGAAGCGGCGAAGACGCCGCGTTAACCGTTAACAGTTAACGGATAACAGTCTTCAGGGGGCAGCTTCCTGCGCGCCAAACCCGCTACGGCGGCGGTGCGAGGTTAATCGAAATTGCAGACTTGCCGTGAACTTCGCGGCATTGTTTGATTGCTGCTCCCACCGATGGCAGCCAACACCTCTAACGGTCCCCCGCACGTGATCGTCCGCGGCGGTGCGGCTGGATTTGCCCAAGAAATTCAAATCGGTCCGCACCGTCTCAAAGGCGATGAACCGGTGGCTTTCGGCGGGACTGACACCGGGCCGTCTCCGTACGATTTTCTCCTGGCCGCGCTCGGCACGTGCACTTCGATGACCATCTCGCTCTATGCGCGACGAAAGGGTTGGCCGCTGGAGAAGGTAATGGTTTCGCTGCACCACTCGAAAATTCACGCCGTCGATTGCGCCGAGTGCGAGACTAAAG
>WNEY01000717.1_pt1 | contig 22072 bp, 16 predicted proteins | sample 5400531 | NCBI WGS metagenome assembly WNEY01 (sample SAMN13153338, study PRJNA577476) | soil metagenome | isolation source: 200 cm saprolite under Douglas fir tree site 1 | place: USA:California | collected 2015-04-18
GAGCAGTGGTGGCACGAAATCAAGCACGATGGAATTCGGATGATTGCCCGGAAGGACGGCATAACCGTCCGGCTCTACGGCCGTTCCGGCAACGACCTGACGCACCGCTTCCCGTTGATCGTGGAAGCCTTGGCCAGCTTGGTGTCGCCCTCGTGCATTCTCGATGGTGAGGCGGTCGCGTGGGGGGACGATGGCATCCCGTCATTCGAACGGCTGCGGTCCAGGCGCAACGACGCTAACGTTTTTCTATATGCTTTCGACCTGATCGAGCTTAACGGGAACGATATGCGCGGAAACCCCTTGCAGGAACGGGAGGCTGTGCTGGCGAGGATCGTTAGCCGCGCCGAGCAGGGAATCCAGCTCAACGAGCACACTGAGGAGGATGGCGCGATTGTCTTCAAGAATGCCTGCAAGCTTGGACTTGAAGGCATCGTCTCCAAGCGCAAGGGTTCGCGCTACGTGTCCGGCCACTCCGACAGTTGGATCAAATGCAAGAACCCGGCAGGCCGAGCGGTGCGGCGGGAGGCCAAGGAGGAATGAGGCAAGGACGGAAGGCGCTAACGCGTCGCGGCCAGGGCTTGAGCTTGGCCCGTCTGATCGCAGCAACCTCCTGCCAGCCCTGCTCGGAGCGCTCATCGGTCTTCCCGAAATCTTCGCGAGCGAAATTGCCATAGCGCCGCATGTTGCTGCGATTCAGGAGTGGTGTTGTCGACCACCGACAGGCGCGGGCTGGCTGCGGATTTAAATTAAATTAGGGCAGGTCCATTCCGCCGTCGTTAATGTCGGTCGGCACGAGGGACCCACGAAGATCGTGCAGATCATTGCATGCCGCGCCGGTCGCCCTCCGTAGTGGACACCCCTTGCATGGGAACGGCAGCGAAAGTGGTCAGATCTCGGCCGCGCTTGCGTCCTCATGCAGCGCGCCGCCGCGCATCAGGCGACGGGCGACCTCGGCGGTCTGATGGCGCGCCCGCAGCGTCGGGGAATGCGCGGCGAGGTAGCGCGCGGCGGCGATGAGGATCGGCGCTGCCTCCGCGTCGCCCTGCCAGGCGAGGTACTGCTGAACGGCGGCTTGCAGGTTCTGCATCATGTGGAAGCCAGAATCCTCGCGCAGGAGCGCATGGCCCAAGAGCGCAATGAGAGCGGCGGGCCGCTGGCCGGCGGCAAGGTGGGATGCCGCAAGCCGCGCGGCTTCCGCGAACTGCTGCTGGCGGTCGAGGGCATGGAGGAAGGCGCGGCGAAGCTCCGCCGGCGCGAGGGCCGGATCGTCGCCGCGCGGCAGGCGACCGAGTCCTTTTGAATTGGCGCGCTGCGGACTGTTTGTCTTCGCGATAGCACGGCTTGGCGACGACGGGCGAGGGAAGGCAGGCTTACCCGAATTGGCACTGACGTCAGGAGTCGAACCTGAATCACCCGGTTCACAGCCGAGCACTCTGCCATTGAGCTACGTCAGCATGGTGCCTATGGGTTGATTCGAACAACCGACACGTCGCGTACGAAACGGCTGCTCTACCGCTGAGCTACACAGGCTTCCTTGTTGTCGCTGACTGAGCTGTCTGCCGCACTGCCTGGAACAAAACTTGGCTCCCCCTCATGGATTCGAACCACGATCCTCGCATTCAAAGTGCGACATCCTGCCGTTAGACGAAGGGGGAATGCAGCTTGTTGGAATGGTCCGACCTGCGGGATTTGAACCCGCGTCACCTCGCTTGAAAGGCGAGCATCCTAGGCCGCTAGACGAAGGTCGGTTTGGTGCGGGCAGTGAGGATCGAACTCACACCTCTTGGTTGGAAGCCAAGCACGCACCCCAGTACGCCATACCCGCATTGATTGGCGGAGAGTTGAGAGCACGATTCTCACCGGCGAGCCGGCCGATCGCTTAGCAGGCGACGCTGGGCACCCGCCCAGTTAACTCTCCATGTTGGAGACCGCGACACGATTCGAACGTGCATCCTCCGATGTAGGAAATCGGCGCTCATCCTTTGAGCTACGCGGCCATGGCACGACTGATACTCAAGCGCACGTCCGTCAGTCGCCCATCATGGGGGTGGAATGACGATGACGACGATGTCCTGAGCGACGGCAAGGTGGTCGGCCGCATCATGAAGGCGGCCGCGAGCCCCCGTCGGGGCGCCATGGATGTGGATGGTCGCGCACGGCCTACCACGAAGACCGTTGCACCAACGCACGGCTGCGACGCCGATCGCGCGGCGGCGATGAAAGCGTTCGCGACGAGTTGGCGAGGCGAATGAGTGGAGCTCCAGACTGGATTCGAACCAGCGTCGGCCGATTTAGAAGATCGGTGCCTCTCCGCTCGAGCCACTGGAGCAAATGGATGCGCGGACGGGAGTCGAACCCGTCTCCCCGGTTTTGCAGACCGGTCCATGAACCGCCCTGGCCCCGCGCGACAAATGGCAGCCCGTCGCGGACTCGAACCGCGGACATCCGCGTTCAGAGAGCGGCGCTCTACCGACTGAGCTAACGGGCATCAAAAAATGGTCAGGGCGGGTGGATTTGAACCACCGATCTCCTGCTTCCAAGGCAGGCAGGGACGGCCAAGCTCCCCTACGCCCTGAGGATGACGCGCGCGGCCGCTCGCTACCCACCCCGGATTTTCACCGGGCCAATGCCTCGTCCGCCGCACGCGTCAAGATGGACCTCGCGACAGGACTCGAACCTGCATTGGCCAGATCCGTAATCTGGTGCCCCTCCATTTGGGCCACGCGAGGAATTTGGTGCGCAGTGCGGGATTCGAACCCGCGATCACCAGCTTGAGGGGCTGGGGTCCTTGCCGCTAGACGAACTGCGCAAATTGGCTCCGGCCGCTGGATTCGAACCAGCCTCATTCTCGGTTAACAGCCGAGCGCGCTCACCTAGAGTGCTAGACCGGAATATTGGTGGAGACAGTCGGTAACGCTCCGACCGCGACGATCTTGCAAGGATCATCTGCACCCTTGTGCTGTCCCCGTGGTGCCGAGGGTTGGTTTCGAGCCAACCTCCCAGACGAAGTCGGATATATCCGACTTCGGCCCCGTTAACAGTGGCCGAACTCGGGTAAACCCGAGTTCGGCTGTCTTCAGCGCGGTGCTTTCACCAGATCAGCTTCCTCGGCGCGAACTGGTGCGGGCGTCGGTAATCGAAACCGAGTCTCCTGAGTGGCGCTCAGGTGCTGGGCCTTCCAGCTACGTCCGCCATTAGGGCGATACTGGTGGGAAATGGACGGAATCGAACCTCCTGCCCGAAGGGACCGCGTTTACAGCGCGGCGACGGCACCAGCCTGTCCTTATTGCACTTCCCATATTTGGTTGCGGGTCCCGGGGTTGCACCGGACCGTCGCGGCTTATGAGACCGCGTGGGTTCCTAACCGACCTACCCGCGCAAATAGTGCGAGGGCTTTTAATTCCCTCGCTTGCTGCCGGTACTTCCGCGGTCAGCAGAACCCCCACCCTACCCTCCCCCGCTTGCGGGGGAGGGAAGGGTGGGGGCGGATGCCTGACGTGTCGATCGCCACACCTTGCGGTGCCGTCCCGCTTCGAACGGGCGCCAGAGGCCGCTCTGGTTAGGCATCCTTGCCGGAGGAAGGCCGCGGTCTCGATCCGCAGTGGGAACCCACCCGATCGCTTTCCAAGCGATGCCGATCGCCCGATCGGTTGACCTTCCGCATTGGCGGATGGCGGAGCACTCGAAGCCCATGCCTTGCGGCACCATCGGCGTTCAAAGCCGCGCCGGCGAGCCCTGCCGGTTCACCATCCCTATTGGCCTACCGGATAGGATTCGAACCTACGTCCTCGACCTTCGGGGGGTCGCGCTCGTCCACTGAGCTACCGGTAGTTTTTTTGTTGGTCGGCGCCCCGGGTTTCGATCCCGGCCGTCTACAGCGGTCCGCTGCCCCGGTTTATAAGACCGAGCCGCACGCCAGTGCTGACGCCGGTTGGTCGGAGTGGCTGGATTCGAACCAGCGACCTCTTCGTTCCGAGCGAAGAGCGCTTCCAGGCTGCGCTACGCTCCGGAAATGGCGCGCTGTACGGGACTCGAACCCGTCTCGCTCGATAGACAGTCGAGCTGCCTCACCCGATGCATAACAGCGCAACGCGATCGCGGGCCAGGGTTGCCATTGCCATGGGCATTCTCACCCGATCGCGCCGCCAGCTCGAGAGCAGCCGTCGCGATCGGCGAAACTGGTGTGCCTGGCTCGACTCGAACGAGCACTGGACGCGTCCTCAACGCGTTCCCTCTGCCATTGGGGTACAGGCACATGGAGGACCAGGCAGGCGTCGAACCTGCGATGGGCATAGCCGGCGGATTAAGAGTCCGTCCCGTTCGGCCGCTACGGTAACTGGTCCATGGAGGACGCGAGTGGTTACGATCCACGTGCCTACGGGTTAAAAGTCCGCTCCCTCTCCATTCGGGTTTAAGGCTTCGCGTCCGGATCGGTGCCAGCGGGAGGTACTGCCCCTCCTACCACGCGGTTATCGGCCGCGGCCCTCGCTTCTCGGACTCGCTGGCTTGGCTTGCTGTTTTGATTGGTGCTCCCTGACGGATTCGAACCGCCGAATGTCTGGGTGTAAACCAGATGCCTTTGCCGCTTGGCGAAGGGAGCACGAATTGGTGCGCCGCGCAGGATTCGAACCTGCAACATGCCGCTCTTGAGGCGGCCGCCTCTACCAATTGGGCTACCAGCGCGTACCCGCGGCAGGCTTCGAACCTGCACTTTCCGGCGTTTAACGCCGGGCCTCTTCCGGTTGGGCTACGCGGGCGAATTGGTGCGCTCGGAGAGACTTGAACTCCCATGTCTTGCGACGACGGCTTCTGAGACCGTTGTGTCTGCCATTCCACCACGAGCGCATGGTGCCGCCGGAGTGAATCGAACACCCGACCTCTCCCTTACCAAGGGCTCGCACTGCCACTGTGCTACGACGGCAAATTGGAGCCCGCAGCATCGAGTCGAACGTGCATCTCTCCAGGTACAAACCGGAGGCTCTACCGATTGAGCTATACGGGCATGGTGCTGGCAGGAGGGATCAAACCTCCGGCTTCCGCTTTACGAGAGCGGCGCTCTATCAACTGAGCTATGCCAGCCTTGACATCTTTCTCGCCGAAACCAGAGCCGTTGGTCGGTCCTACGGGTCGAGAGGCGCTCTTATGCATAGGGAGCGCCGGCCTGTACGATTCAATCAATCCGAGCCGAAGATCCGCTCGAAATCGGCGTCCGCACGCGCAACGATGTCGCGCGTGACGTCGGGATTGGCGATGGCGGTGTTGCCGTAGACGAACGAGCGTCGCTGCGCGCGCAGCTCTTCCGGCGACATGGCGATGTCGCGGGTGCTCTCGATCGGTTCGTCCAGGGTCTTGGTGTCGCGGACCACTTGGTCCTCCTGCCGGTTTGGCGGAGGACTTGGGTCTCCGCCGGTTACGCTAAGGGTAAGCTTCGCCCTTGTTCGCCTGTTATTTGATGCTTGGGCATACCCACGCACGGACGCGGCCAATCGCTCGGCCGATTAAACGGCCGTGCGGCGGCGGTTGAGAACGCGGTATATGATCTTAGCGAAAGCATCTTTTCCTCAGCGCGACGCAACGCGTCCTTGAACGGCGGGCTCATATAATGATCGGTTCCGAAAAGTCAAGGGCTCGCCGGCAACACAGTCCCACTTTCTCTAATAGTCGGTTAGCGTCCGTGTCGCCAATCCTCTTCCGCCCCCCTTTCACCGCTGGCGCATTCGGGTTCTTCGATTTGATCCAGTCCGGCGAACGTCCGGAGGGGTAGCGCGACCCGATGCGCCTCGAACGCAGATTCATCGGACCAACGAGTAACGAAATGATCAGATCTCGGCCGCGCTGCCTTCCTCATGCAGCGCGCCGCCGCGCATCAGGCGACGGGCGACCTCCGCGGTCTGATGGCGCGCCCGCGGCGTCGGAGAATGCGCGGCGAGGTAGCGCGCGGCGGCGATGAGGATCGGCGCTGCGTCCGGGTCGCCCCGCCAAGCGAGGTACTGCCGAACGGCGGCTTGCAGGTTCTGCATCATGTGGAAGCCAGAATCCTCGCGCAGGAGCGCATGGCCCAAGAGCGCAATGAGATCGGCGGGCCGCTGGCCGGCGGCAAGGTGGGACGCCGCAAGCCGCGCGGCTTCCGCGACCTGCTGCTGGCGGTCGAGGGCATCGAGGAAGGCGCGGCGAAGCTCCGCCGGCGCGAGGGCCGCAGCATCGTCGCCGCGCGGCAGGCGCGCCGGCGGGACGTTGAGGTAACGGTCGAGGTAGACCGCCAGCGCGCCATGGAGCGCCGCCCGCAGGCACAGGGCCTCGGTCGCAGCGTCGGCCCCGCCGTCGGTCGCCCGCGCGATGAGGCCGTAGGCGGCGTTGGCGTAGCTGAGGGTGTGGTGCGCGCTCTCCCAATCCGAATGATCGTTGCTGGTGCCGAAATGGGCGATGCGCAAGGCGGCGGCGAAGGCGACCGCGCGCGCCACGTCGGTGGGCGCGGCGCCGTCGCGCAGCGCGGCCGAGAGCGCCGCGAGGATCGCTTCCGGGTCCTCGCCGAGCACGGCGCGGCCGAGCGCGGCATGCTCGCGGAAGCTGCCGCGCCGCGTCCCGCCCGCCGCCAGCGCCGCGGGCAGATCGTGCAGCGCGCGCTCGGCGAGCGCGACGAGATCGACCGGATGGCGCCAGCTGTCCATCTCCTCGCTGCCGAGCGAGGCGGTCAGCACGGGCACGATCGAGGGCAGGATCGCGTCGGCACGCTGCCATCCGATCAGGTCGGCGCCCTCGAACGCCTTGTTGAGGAAATCGAGGGCATGGCCGCCGTCGGCGAAGTAGCGGTCGGTGACCGCGGCGAGCGTCACGGCGGCGAGCCATTGCGCGGTCGCGCCGGCGGCGATCGCGGTGCGCAGCGTGCGCTCGGCGCCGGTGCGATGGCGCACGCGCACCCAGTGGTGGAACCAGCGCGCGAGCGTATCGAGCGGGACGTCTCCGCCAAGAGGCTCGCTGTCGGTGCGCGGCGGCTCGCCCTCGCAGTCGTCGGCGACCGCGGCGATGCCGTGGAACAGCGCGAGGAAGCGGTCCTCCTCGTCGAGCACCGGTATGAGGTCGGCGACGGCCATGAGCGTGGTGAGCCCGACTCCCCAGCGATCGCGATGGGTGGCGCCATAGAGCAGGGCGTCACGCACGAGATCAGCGGACGGCACGCCCGCCGCGGTCGCGCCCAGCACCGCCTTGCCGATCACCAGGCTGATATTGTGGGCAAGGCCGTCGTGCAGGCGGCGCCGCCAATGCGCCGCGTCGTCGCGCAGCGCCGGCGCGGCCGCCACCCACACCTCGCCGCCGACGATGCGCACGGCGCGCAGCGGCACGTCGTCGGCCCAGAGATCGAAGGTCGAGCCGCTCCGCAGATCGAAACGGGCATGGTGCCAGTGGCAGGTGAGGATGCCGTCCTCGATGCTGCCGCGATGGAGAGGAAAGCCCATGTGCGGGCAGCGGTTGTCGAGCGCGACCACGTCGTCGCCGTCGGCCACGATGAGCACCGCGCCGCCGGGCGTGCCGACCACCATGCGGCGGCGGTTGCGTAATTCGGCGAGCGCGCCGACGCGAATGAAGCCACCGCCCGCGTCGTTCATGCCATCGCTCCTTATCCCTCCCACGCGAAGCGGGGGAGGGTCGGCGAGCGAAGCGAGCCGGGGTGGGGGACCCCACCCGGCCCGCCTCGCTACGCTCGGCGGGCCACCCTCCCCTTGCAGGGGAGGGATAACAAGCCGATCCAGCTACACATATGCGCTCGCCCTGCCCTTGTCGGGGACGGGTGGGGAGGGGGGTGGCGCGTGAGCAGAGCATCGCCACATCGCGCGACCCCCACCCCTAACCCCTCCCCACAAGGGGGAGGGGAACCCACCGAGTGTGTGGCGCCGTTGTACATCAAGCTCACCAAAATGTGCTCGAGCCTCAGGCCGCCTGCAAAATCTTCTGCACCTTCGGCCAAGGATCAGGCTCGTTGGCGTAGCGCTCGATGTCGGCGGGGCTCAGCCAATCCTCGACCGCAGCCTTGAACGACGGCCGCGACCGGACCCGATCGTACCAGGCGGCGACTCCCGGGCGCTTGTCCCACATGCGCGCGAGCTTGAGCTTGTCAAGACGCCAGACATAGGGCGTTGCCGCCGCATCGGCCAGCGACCACTCCCGGCCGGCAATGTACGAGCTGTCCTTGATCGCCGCCTCGATCCGGTCGAGCAGCTTCCCGTGCTGATGAAGCGCATCGACGACAAGCGGCGCCTCGAGGCCTTGCGTGACCACCTGGCGCTTGATCTCTGCACGTTTCCTGTCTGGCGATTTTGCCAGCTCGGCATCCATCTCCTGAGGCGTCAGGCGGGCGAGCGACGCGCGGTTTGCCGTCGCGAAGGTCAGCGTCATGCAGGAAACGTGAACATATTCGTCCATCAGCTTGGCCGTCATGCACACCTTCGCGCGCGCGAGCGGATCGGCGGGCATGAGTGCCGGGCCGGAGAAAGCCTCGTCGACGTAATGCATGATCACCGTAGACTCGACGATGACGTTGCCGTCATGGACGATGGTCGGGACCACGGCGTTGGGATTGAGCTTCATGTAGCCGGGGTCGAACTGGTCACCCCGCAGCGTCAGCAGCCGGCTGTCGAAGCTCACGCCTTTTTCCGCCAGCGCCAGCCTGGCCTTGATCGAGCAGACCGATGTGCGGCCATGGTAAAGCGTGAGCATGTCCGTCGTGGACTCCCTTCCACGCGATGCAAAACGGACTTTCCAAACCGGCGTCAATGATACCACAACGCAGCGGGATGCGTCGGTCGCTAGGCGCCCTTTTTACTCGCACGAAGCTTGTCGCCCCGCCTTGGCGGATTACCTGCGCCCGCGCGCTTGAGGATGCCGAGCGCCGGCGGGGCCGCACCCTCTCGCGCCAGGGCCGCCCCGCGCGATCGGAACGTGGACGGGCGCCCACGCGCGGCCTGCCCATGCGGCCGCGCCCGACGGCCCCGTCGGAAACCGTGTCCGATCCGCGAGTCGGCGACTTGACAGCCGACCCCAACCGGAGCCGGATGTTCGTCTGGCCTGCGGCAGTAGTGGGTACATTTATGCGGTGTTTAGTGTGCGCCGCCGAGATGCGCTTGGCGGAGGTAGTCCCGGACGCCACAATGCCGGTTCCGGGCTACGAGCACCACACGTTTCGATGTCCGCAGTGCGGCGACGAGGAGCGCCGCCTCGCGTTCGCGCGCGAGGGGGAATCGCGCGTTGCCCAGCCCCCCAAATCTTCGGCGCCGGAGCCGCCGGCGCTGCGGCCCGACGAGCCCGCGTCATTCGCCGCGGCTGCGGCCGCGCCGGAACCACGACCGGCCGAACCGCACTCTGCCGCTGCACCGCCGTCGTTCGCGCTAGCATCGGCCTTGACGCGGCGGCTCAGCAAGCTCGCGGCCGCGATCAGGTCGCTGCCCGCATCGGCATCGCGGCTCGCCAAGCAGTCGATCCGCAAAGCGCCGCCCGCGTCGGCGCCGCCGCTCCCGTCGCCGTCCGCACCGCCCGTACTGCAACTGCCCGTCGAGCCGATATCGCCGGCCGCAGAATCGCGTGTCACGAACGTGCCGGGACCGGCGCGGCGCTCGTCTGACCCGGATGGCGTCCTTGCGGCGCTTTCGCTGGCCCGGCAATTGGCCGAGCCGGGGTCAAGTTCCGCATCGGCATCGCACTTCGACGAAGCGCAAGCATCCAACGTCGCGCCGCTGGCGGCCGCATCGGAGCCGACAGCGCTGAGCGTGCCCGCTGGACGTACGCCCCTCTCCACGCCCCAGCGCGGCGAAGCCGAATCGATCCCGGTCGCGCCGCATGCGAAATCCGAGACAGCCGAGCTGAGCGCGCTCGCGCGAGCGCCGGAGCCAGCGCCGGCACCGCCGCTGTCGGACACATCCGAGGCCGAGGCCGGTTTCGACGACGAGGACCTGCTTCGGCACGCCCTTGAGATCCTGGACGGCCCGAAGCCCACCCCGCAGCCGGCGAGCGCAGCTCTGCCGAAGCCTGCGGCGGCAGCAAGGCCGATGGCTCCGGCGAAGCGGGCCGACCCGGCCAGGACCACGCACGCCGAGCAGGCCAAGAAATCGCTCGCGAGCCGCGCGGTCCGCATCGAGCGCGCCCCCGACGACAGGGCCAAGTATCTCGTCAAGGACGTCACCTCGGGCCTGATTGTCATGTGGCACCGCGACACCGCGCACCTGCGGGCGATGTGCGACTGGTTTGGCTGGGAAGTGGTGGACGAGTGAAGCCGCGGCACGGGCGGCGGTCATGCACGATCCCGCCATCACCGCGCTTGGCTCGGCGTTCCGGCACATGTGGGCGTTGACTTGCACCTCGCGACGGCTCGATCGAGAGCGGCAGATCACCCGGCTTCTCGCCCCTGAGATCGACGTAGTCGGCCGCGGGGCGGAATTGGCGTGCGAGATTTAACCCATAGGAGATCAGTCCGCCCGCATCGACAAAGTAGCGGAAGGGGTACACCGCAGGTAGTTTGTAGCAGGCGGCCAACGTGGCGATCCCGTCGGGATGACAAGCCGCCACTGGCCTTGTGGAGATGACCATTGCCGACGACGAGACCACGTCAACTCAAGCTCGCCGCCTTCATGCGGCCGGCGAGCATCCATACCGGCGCGTGGCGCTATCCCGGCGCCTTCCCGGATGCAAATTTCAACCTCGCGCACCTCAGGCGCTTCGCGCAGACCTTGGAGCGGGCGAAGTTCGACGCCTTCTTCATGGCCGACCATATGGCCGTGCTCAACATGCCGATCGATGCGTTGAAGCGCAGCCACACGGTCACGTCGTTCGAGCCGTTCACGCTGCTCTCCGCCCTGTCCCAGGTCACGGAGCGAATCGGCCTCGTCGCCACGGGGTCGACGACTTTCGACGCGCCCTATCACATTGCGCGGCGCTTCGCCTCGCTCGATCATCTCAGTGGCGGGCGGGCGGGCTGGAACATCGTCACCACCTCCAATCCGGACGCGGCGCTCAATTTCGGCATGGAAGAGCACATGGAGCACGGCGAGCGCTATGCGCGGGCGCGCGAGTTCTACGACGTGGTGACCGGCTTGTGGGACAGCTGGGCCGACGATGCGTTCATCCGCGACGCCGACAATGGGATTTATTTCGATCCCGACAAGCTGCACGTGCTCGAGCACAAGGGCAAGTACCTTTCGGTGCGCGGCCCGCTCAACATCGCGCGGCCGATCCAGGGTTGGCCGGTCATCGTGCAGGCCGGCGCCTCCGAAGCCGGCCGCCAGCTTGCGGCGGAGACGGCGGAAGCGGTGTTCACGGCCCAGTCGAGCCTCGCGGTGGGGCGGGAGTTCTATGCCGACGTGAAAAGCCGGGCGGAAAAAGCCGGGCGCTCCCGCGACCATCTGAAGATTCTTCCCGGCTGCTTCGTCGTGGTCGGCGACACGGTGGAGGAGGCGCGCGCCAAGCGGGCGAAGCTCGACAGCCTCGTGCACTACGCCAGCGCCATCGGCTCCTTGTCGATCGCGCTCGGCCACGATGCGTCGAAATTCGATCCCGACGGGCCGCTGCCCGATATTCCCGAGAGCAACGCCTCAAAGAGCGGCCGGCAGCGCGCCATCGACCTCGCCAGGCGCGAGAACCTCACGGTGCGCCAGCTCGCCCAGCGTCTCGGCGGCCATTCCGGACTGGCAATGGTGGGCACGCCTGCAACGATCGCCGATGAAATGGAGGAATGGCTGACGAGCGAGGGCTCGGACGGCTTCACCGTGCAATTTCCGTACCTGCCGGGCGGGCTCGATGACTTCGTCGACCGCGTCGTGCCGGAATTGCAGCGGCGGGGAATATTCCGGCGCGAATACGAAGGCAGGACGCTGCGCGAAAACCTCGGATTGCCCAGACCGAAGAACAGATTTTTTGCCTGAGAGTATGCCGGCTGCCGGCCGACCGGTGGCAGATTACCGGCATGCCCACTGACTGATTGCTGCGAATTCGATATCCTGCCCGCGCGTGCTCCTGGCACGGTCTCGGCAGGTTGCGGAGGACGTCATGACGTATTCATCGCGGCGAGCGCTGTTTTCCGTCTGTGCGATGATCCTCGCGGGCATCACGTTCCCTACGCCGTTCACCGACGATCGCTTGGGTGGACGCGGCGGCTCGGTGCCAGGTGCCGCCGCCGCAGGAAGCGCGCTCGCGGATTCGGACTTTCCGGTCTGCCACGCGCCGGCCGCGCCTGAGCGCACGAGCGCCCTCATCCGCCTGGCGCAGACACGGACCGAGGTGCCGCCGGCGGAAATGAAAGCGGCCATGCCGGCGCCGGCCTTTGCCGACAGCGACCCGCCGCTCTGGGAGGGCCTCGGCCCCGTAAGCTACAAGATCAGCACGTCGAGGCCAGACGCACAGGCCTATTTCGACCAGGGCCTCCGCCTCGCCTACGCCTTCAATCACGCCGAGGCGCAGCGCGCCTTTCGCAAGGCGCAGAAGCTCGATCCGTCATGCGTCATGTGCTTCTGGGGCGAGGCGCTGGTGCTCGGCCCCAACATCAATCTTCCCATGCAGGAAGATGCGGTGCAGCCGGCCTTTGCGGCGGTCCAGAAGGCGCTCGCCGTCAGTGCCCAGGCGAGCCCGCGCGAGCGGGCGCTGATCGCCGCGCTCGCAACGCGATACGCGCAGGATCCGAAGGCCGATCGCGCCCCGCTCGATGCCGCCTATGCGGCAGCCATGGGCAAGCTCGCGGCCGACTTCCCGGACGACGACGAGATCGCGGTGCTCTATGCCGAGGCGGTGATGGACTTGAGCCCGTGGAATTATTGGCAGCCGGGCGGACGCGAGCCGAATCCCCAGAGCGCGCCGATCGTGCCGACCCTCGAGCGCGTGCTAGCCAACCATCCCAACCATCCCGGCGCGATTCATTTCTACATCCACGCCGTCGAAGCATCGGATCGGCCGCAGCGCGCGGAGCCCTATGCGGATCGGTTGCGCGGCGCCATTCCGGCCGCCGGTCACCTCGTGCACATGCCCAGCCACATCTACTACCGCGTCGGCCGCTATCTCGATGCGCTCGGCGACAACAAGATCGCGGCCACGGTGGACGAGAAATACCTGGCCGACACCAATGCACCCATGGGCGTCTATCGGCTCGGCTATTACCCGCACAACGTCCATTTCGTCCTCGCCTCGGCGCAGATGGCAGGCGACGGAGCAACCGTCATCGCCGCGGCGGAAAAGTTGCGTGGCCTCATACCCGACGAGGTGGCGCGCGGAATCGCCATGGTGCACCCGGTGAAGGCGGCGCCGTACTTCGCCCATGCCCAGTTCAGCGGGCCGGAGACGATTCTGGCCCTGCCCGATCCGGGCGACGCGATGCCCTACGTCAAGGCGCTGTGGCGCTACGCGCGCGGCATGGCATTCGTGGCGCAGCGGAACTTCGATGCGGCCATGACCGAGGCCGATGCGATCGCGGCGATCGAGCGGACGGCGGATCTTTCGCTGCTCAACGCCTCGGGCATTCCGGCCCGGGAGGTGATGCGTCTTGCGCGCGCCGTGATCGAAGGTCGCGTCGCCCAGGCGCAGGGCAATCTCACCACCGCACTTGCCCGCTTCGAAGAAGCTGCGGCTCTCCAGGACGCTCTGCCCTACACGGAGCCGCCCTACTGGTACTATCCGGTGCGGCAAACGCTTGCGGCCACGCTGCTGCAGGCGGGGCGGCTCACCGAGGCCGAGGATCAATTCCAACGCGCGCTCAAGCGCGCTCCCGCCAACGGCTGGTCCTATTACGGGCTGGCGCAACTCTACAAGGCCCGGGGCGACGCCGCGGCTGCCGCGCGGGCCGAGGCCGAGCTCGCGAAGACCTGGGTCGGCGATCGCGAGTTGCTGCAGATCTCAAAACTTTAGCCACAATGCGCGGAGGGCAAGCCAGCGTTTTTCCCGGTGCAAGGCTGCGATTGATCTACCACAGGCTTTTGAGCCGGCCGCCGTCCATATTGAGCGAGACGCCGGTAATATAGCTCGCCCGCTCCGAGCACAGGAAAACCGTGGCGTTGGCGAGCTCCTCCGGTTTTCCGAAGCGGTTCAGGGAATTCTTTCGCGCCGCGAGCTTGCGGGCGTCGTCCGGCGACGCCGCGCCCAGCTCCTGCTTGAGCCCCTGCGCGTTCATGCGCCACAGGTTGGTGTCGACCCAGCCCGGGCAGATCGCGTTGACCAGCACGTTGTCCTCGCCGAATTCGGTCGACAACGACTTCGTGAGATTGAGCAGCGCGGCGTTGGTCATGCCGCTGCCGAACATGTAGGGGTCCGGCTCCTTGCCCGCTCCGCCGATCGTGTTGACGATACGGCCCCATTTCTGCGCCTTCATCATCGGATAGACCAGCCGGATGGCGCGCAGAAATCCGAACAGCTTGGTTTCGAGTTGATTCTTCATCTCGTCGTCGTCGAGCACCGCAAAACGGCCCGAGTACATGGTACCGGCATTGTTGACCAGGATGTCGACGCCGCCGAATTTCTCCTTTGCCGCCTCGACCATGCGCTTGATGTCGGCTTCCTTGGTCATGTCGGCTTGCACGGCGTGGATGTCACCGCCGGTCTTCTTGGCGAGCTCATCGCGCGCCTTGTCGATCTTGTCGGCGGTGCGCCCGGATATCAGGACGCGCACGCCTTCCTCCAGAAACTGTCGCGCGGTCTCATAGCCGATGCCGCTGCCGCCGCCGGTGACGATCGCGCGACGTCCCTTGATGCCCAGATCCATCGTTCGTCTCTTCCCTCGGCTTGACGCTGAAATCGGACCCATAGAGTATCCGCGAAGCGCCGCGGCAACAAAGAGAAATGCGAGGGAGGAATGGAGCTTGGACTGCGCGGCAAGGCCGCCGTCGTCACCGGCGGCTCGCGCGGCATCGGCAAGGCCGTCGCGCACACGCTCCTGGCAGAGGGCTGCGCGGTCGCTATCTGCGCGCGCAACGCAGAACGGCTCGATGCGGCGGTGCGCGATCTCGCCAAGCTGGGTCCCCGCGTCGTGGGCGTCGCAACCGACGTCGCCGATGAAAACGCCGTCCGCGCATTCGTGGAGCAAGCATGCGGGACCTTCGGCCGCATCGACATTCTGGTCAACAACGCCGGCACGCATCTGCGTGGAACGGTCGAAAGCACCACCCCGGCAATTCTGGAACGGCAGCTCCGCGACAAGGTTTTTGGTTTCTTCGCCATGATCCAGGCGGTGCTGCCGTTCATGAAGCGCCAGCGCGACGGGCGGATCATCAACATCGTGGGTCAGGCCGCGCGCCACCCGCATCCCGATCGCTTTCCCTCCGGCGTGACCAATGCCGCCGTGATGGCGCTGACGAAATCGGTGGCGGACGCGGTGGCGCGCGACAACATTCGCGTCAACGCGGTATGTCCGCAGTACATCGAATCCGAGCTGCTCGCTTCGCTGATCGCCAAGGAAATGCGGGAACGCGGGGTCGATCGCGCGACCGCGGCGGGCGGCTTCTCGCGTTCCAATCCATTGGGACGGGTCGGGACGCCGGAGGAAGTGGCGGACCTCGTGGCCTTTCTCGCCTCCGATTGCGCGAGCTTCACCACCGGCAGCGCGGTGAGCATCGATGGCGGTTATCACCGCTATGTCTTCGGTTGAGAGGGCGCCATGGACCTCAGCCTTGCAGGCAAGACGGCACTGATCACGGGCGGGACGAGCGGCATCGGCCTTGCCATCGCGCAGCGTCTCGGCGAAGAGGGCTGCCGGATCGCGATCTGCGGCCGCGATCGAGCCAGGCTCGACACGGCGATCGCGGCGCTCGGGTCCATTCATGCGAAAGGCTTCGTGGCGGACGTCTGCAACCCGGGCGACGTCTCCCAACTCGTTGACGACGTCATCGAGGCCTTCGACGGCATCGAAATCGTGGTGAGCAACGCCGGAACGCATCTCGCGGGCCGCTTCAATGAAGTGCCGACCGAAGAGTTGATCCGGCACTTCAACACCAAGGTCGTCGGTCCCTGGGAGCTCGCGCGCTGCGTCGCACCGCATATGCGTCAGCGCGGCGGCGGCCGTTTCATCGTCATCATCGGGCAAACCGGAAAGGTGCCGCAGGCGAACGCCATCGCGTCGACCATTACGAATGCGGCACAGCACGCCTTCGTCAAATCGCTATCGGACGAGCTGGCGCCGAACAAGATCCTCGTCAATGCCGTGTGCCCGAGCCGTATCAAGAGCCCGCTGACCGACGGCCTCACGCTCCATAACGAAGTCTATTACGGGCGCAGCCTCGAGCAGCAGGAGGCAAAATGGGGCGCGGACGTTCCGCTCGGCCGCTGGGGTACGCCCCGGGATATGGCAAATGCCGTCGCCTTCCTGGCGTCGAGCCGCGCCGAATTCATCTGCGGCGCCAACATCGACGTCGATGGCGGGCACCAACGCTCGATTTTTTAGGCCGATCCCTCGCATGATCGATCTGCGTCACGTATCGAAGAGCTTTCATAAGCGCGACACGGTCGTCGACGCGGTGAACGACATCAATCTGACGATCGAGCGCCACGAGATCGTCGCCGTGATCGGACCGAGCGGCTGCGGCAAGTCGACCTTGCTCAACATGATCGCGGGACTCTATGCCCCGACCCGCGGGGAGGTCGTCTACAAGGGTGCGGGGATTTCCGACATCAACACCGACGTCGGATACATGACGCAAAAGGACAACCTGCTGCCCTGGCGCAGCGTGCGGGACAATGTCGCGTTCCCCTTGGAGCTCGCGGGCCTGTCGAAGTCGGAGCGCACGGCGCGCGCCGATCACGTGATCGAGCACGTCGGCCTGCAAGGCTTCGAAGATCGATTCCCGAATGAGCTCTCGGGCGGAATGCGAAAGCGCGCCTGCCTCGCACGAATGCTGCTCTATGGCGCGGAAACCGCCCTGCTCGATGAGCCATTCGCCGCGCTCGATGCGCAACTCAAGCTCACGATGCATGATCTCGTCCTGCGCCTCGCCGCCGAAAATGGGCAGACGATCGTGCTGGTGACCCACGACCTCATGGAAGCGGTCACGCTCGCGGATCGCGTGCTTGTCTGTACGCGCCGGCCTGCGACCGTGGCGCTGGAGCAGCGCATCGACCTCGGACGTCCGCGCGACGTGCTCAATGTGCGCTTCAGCAGCGAGTTCAAGGAACACTACGACGCGCTGTGGGAGCGCTTGCGCCTGGAATACCACGAGGACCGGGTATGACGGTGCCGGGCAGCAAGCCCGCCCAGCCGGCGGCCATCGATCATGAGGCGGCGCCCACCCGTGCGCCAGCGCAGGAGATGGGCGGCATGGTGATGCTGTCGTGCCAGCTCCTCCTCGGCATCGTATTCCTGCTTGGCTGGCAAGGAGCGTCCGGGCGGCTCGTGGACAATTTTTTCATCTCCAATCCGGTCGATGTCGGTGCCCGTCTCCTCGGCTGGATCGTGGACGGCTCGATCTTCCGGCACATCTGGGCGACCGTTTACGCCACGGCGATGGGATTTTTCATCGGCGCGATCGGCGGCACCATGCTCGGCGTCTGGCTCGGCGTGTCGCCGCTCGCCAGCCGCCTGCTCAATCCCTACCTGAACGCGCTCAACGCGCTGCCGAAGGTCGCGCTCGCGCCGCTGTTCGTGCTCTGGTTCGGCCTCGGTATCGAGTCGAAGATCGCTCTGGCCGCCGTGCTCGTGCTGTTCCTCGTCTTCCTCAACACCTTCGCGGGCGTGCGCGAAGTGGACCAGGACTTGATCGACGGTGCGCGCTTGATGCGTGCCACTCGCACGCAGGTGATCACGAAGGTGATCATTCCCTCCGCGATGTCCTGGGTCTTCGCCGGCCTCAAGATATCCGTTCCCTACGCCTTGATCGGCGCGGTGCTGGGCGAGATGATCGCCGCCAATCGCGGTCTCGGATACCTCGTGCAGTTTTCCGGCGCACAATTCGATTCCGCAGGGGTCTTTGCGGTCCTGATCGTCATTGCGCTGCTTGCGGTCGCGCTCAACTTTCTGGTCGAAATCGTGCAGGGTCGCATGGAGCGTTGGCGCATCGTCAGCCGCTGACAAGATCATCGGGAGGAGACTGGTATGAAGACGGTGAAACTCGCGGCGACCATCGCGTGCGCCGTCGCCTGGTGGAACCCGTCCGCTGCGATGTCCGCGGAGCCGGTGAAGATCACCAACATCGGGCATGGCTATTATTCCGGCGCGCTCTATGTCGCAAAGCAGGAGAAGCTGTTCGAGAAGCATGGTCTCGAGCCGGATATCTCCTATGTGCAAGGCGGTGCGCTGGCGCTGCAGGCGGCCCTGACCAAGCAGGCCGATCTCAGCATCCTGAGCTATGAGCACATCCTGACAGCCGCCGTGCAAGGAAAGCGCATCGTCGGCTTCTACAACCTCTGCAACCGGCCGGTGAACAACGTCATCGCGAGCGACAAGCTGATGACGGGCGCGGAGCAGCTCGGCGTCGAGGACAAGGTCAAGCGCCTCAAAGGCGCGCGGGTTGCGATGCCGTCGGCCGCCGGCTCCGGCGAAAAGATGCTGGGCGTGCTGGCCAAGAAATACGGTCTTGCGTTGCCGGGGGACATCACCAGCGTCTATCTCGGCGCCGAGGCTCCCTCCTATGTTGCGGCTTTTCAACGCGATTTGATCGATGCTGCGCTGCCATTCGAGCCCGCCGGCGTGCTGGTGCAGCAAGCCGGCAAGGGCCGCATCTATCTCAACATGATGAATGGCGAGATCCCGGAATTCCGGGACATTCTCTTCATCGTGCTGGCAACCCATCCCGATATCCTCAAGGACAAGCCCGAGCTGTTGCGCAAGGTCGCGGCCGTCTTTACGGAAGCCGCAGCCATTCTCAAGAATGATCCCAAGCGCGGCAAGGCGCTGATGGCGAAGGAATACCCGACCATGACGCCGGAGACGAACGAGCAGGCCTACGAGACGGTCAGTCAGATTTGGAGGGACAACGGCCGCATCACCGAGCAGCAGGCGCGGGCGACCTTTGCCTATCTGCAGCCGCAGGGAACGGTGCCGGTCGATTTCCCGTCGACGTTCACCAACGACTTCCTGCCGAAGTAACGTCATCCGGCTCGCCAATCGATCGAGGACGACACATGACGACGTTCGCCGTCGGCGAGGCCAAGATCACGCGGATCGAGGAGACGTATCAGCCGGTCTACCGGCCGGGCGACCTTTTCCCGGAATGGAGCGATGAGATTCTCGCCCGGCACAAGGATTGGCTCGCGCCGAGCCACTACGACCCTGCCACCGGTCTCGTCAAACTCAGCGTGCACAGCTGGCTGCTGCAGATCGGAAAGCGGAAAATTCTGATCGACGCGTGCTGCGGGAACCACAAATCCAGGCCCACGCGGCCGTTCTGGAACATGCTCAACACACCCTATCTCGAGCGGCTCGCCGCGGCAGGGGCGCGGCCGGACGAGATCGACCTCGTCATGTGCACGCACCTGCATCATGACCACGTCGGCTGGAACACGCAGCTTCGGGATGGCCGTTGGGTTCCCACATTTCCAAATGCGCGATACGTCTTCTCGAAGCCGGACTTCGAGTATTATCTGAAGGCCGACGCCGATCCGAAAACCGCGCCGGTGGAGTTCGGGACGTTTCGCGAATGTGTATTGCCGGTGGTGGAAGCGGGGCGCGCCGATCTCGTCACGGGCCCTCACCGCCTGAACGATCATATCGAGATCACGCCGGCGCCCGGTCATTCGGCCGGGCACGTGGTATTCAAGCTCGAATCAGCGGGGCAGCGTGCGGTCTTTATCGGCGACGTCTTTCACCACCTCCTGCAGGTCTATTACCCGCACTGGAACTTCCCCAAGAATTCGGATGTCGAGCAGGCGCGAGCGAGCCGCCGCATGGTGCTGGAGCATTGTGCATCGACGGGCGCGCTGACGCTGCCTTGTCACGTCGGCGCGCCGTTTGCCGGCCATATCGATGCGGTGAATGACGGATTCGAGCCCCGTTTTCGCTGATCGACGCGAGTGACTGCTCACACCATTCAGGGTTGTCGATAAATGCCTCGCGCTGGCGGGCTCGCGACCGCTGCCGCGGGCCGCGCTGGCCACGCCGGGCCATTGGGTGCTAGGAGTGCTGGCGATCGACGAATGCTTCAGCTCGCCGATCGTGCAGCGCCGGTAGCCCACAGGAGGACGGAGGCCGCATCGTGATCAAAGTGCTGTACATCGAAGACAACGAAGACGACGTGTACATGCTCAAGATGCGGCTCGAGCTGCTCGGCGATTTCGAGGTCTTGGCGGCACGGGACGGCGAGAAGGGATGCGAGATGGCCGCCCGCGAGCGGCCCGATATCATCCTCATGGACCTCGAGATGCCCATCATCAACGGGTGGGAAGCGACGCGCTGGCTGAAGAGCAAACCGCAGACGCGCGACATCCCGGTCATCGCTCTGTCGGCGCATGCGCTGTCCGGCGAGCGCGAAATGGCATTTGCGGCGGGGTGTGACGAGTTCGACGCCAAGCCGATTCAGTTCGAGCGCTTGCTGGCGACGCTTCGGCGACTTGGCGAGCGCCGCAAGTGACGCGGCCGGGATAAGGCCCGTCCCCGGGCGCGAAACGCAGCGCCGGCCCGCGGGTGTGGTATCCTTGGCACATGGGGCCGGCCACCGACGCACAATCACGGACGCAACATAAAAACCGGGCTTGGAGGAACATCATGAATCTCTGCATCTCTCGGGTGAGCGGGCTCGCCGTCGCGCTCCTGACCCTGCCGTTGTTCTCGTTCGCTGCCGCGGCGCAACTCGCCGTCTCCGCCAATGACGGCAAGGCCGTGCTCGTCAACGGAGTCAACACGGTGCCGCCGGACCCGGCCGATGACACCGTCACCGTCATCGATCTCGGCGTCTCGCCGCCCAAGGTGGTCGGCGAGCTCAAGGCGCCGTCGAGCGTGGTGGGGCCGCCGCAGAACGTGGCGATTGCGCCCGACGAGTCGATTGCGCTCGTTTCCTCCAACATGAAGCTCGATCCGGCCGATCCGAAGAAGCTTGTTCCCGACAACAGGCTTTCGGTGATCGATCTAAAGGCAAATCCGCCGGCAGTGATCGCGACGCTCGAGACCGGTCTCGGACCGGCCGGCATCTCGATCAATCGCGCGGGGACGCTGGCCCTCGTCGCCAATCGCAACGATGGAACGGTCTCGATCTTCACCATCTCCGGCAAGACGCTCACCCCCACCGGAAAGATCGACTTCGGCAATCCGAAATCCGGCCCGAGCAGCGTCGCCTTCTCGCCCGACGGCAGGACGGCGCTGGTATCGCGCGACGGCGACCACAGGATTTCGGTTCTATCGGTCGACGGCAATAAGGTCGAAGACACCAAACGCATGATGACCGGCGGCTTCCGGCCCTACCCCATCCAGATCAGTCCCAAGGGCGATATCGCCGTCGTCGGCAATCAGGGCGGCGGCGCCGGCGATATCGACACGATCAACGTGATCGATCTCAAGGGGAAGGCCCCGCGCATCGTCCACACCCTCGACGTCGGCCAGATCGTCGAGGGTCTGGCGTTCTCCAACGACGGGAACTATGTCGCCCTCACCGCGCAGGACGGCTCGGCCCGTGCCCCGAACCATCCCTTCTACAACGACAATGGTCTGGTCGTCGTCTTCGGCGTGAATGGAACGAACCTTACCAAGGTAGGCGAAGCCAAGATCGGGAAATGGAATCAGGGTGTGGTCTGGAGCCGCGACGGCAAGACCTTGCTCGCGCAGAACATGGTCGAAAATTCGCTCTCGGTCCTGAGCTTCGACGGCAAGAACCTGAAGGTGACGGGCGAGATCAAGGTCAAGGGCGGACCGGCGGGTCTGCGTACCTCGGAACGCTGAGTCGCGCCGGGGCGCCGTCGAACCGCTCCGATTGATGGGGAGGGCGGCTCCCCGGGCGATCAGTAGGCTCCGCCCGGCCCGTAGCCGAAGCGGTAGTTGAGGCCGAACTTGACCAAGTGGATGCGCTGGCGGATGTCGACGGATTCGTTCGCGCCGATGAGGGCGAGCAGGCCGGGGAACGCCGTCGCGCGCGTGCCGAAGTCGAGATAGTCGTATTCGACCTTGGCCGACCAGTTGCCGTAGAAGGCGTGCTCG
>WNEY01001605.1_pt1 | contig 22072 bp, 26 predicted proteins | sample 5400531 | NCBI WGS metagenome assembly WNEY01 (sample SAMN13153338, study PRJNA577476) | soil metagenome | isolation source: 200 cm saprolite under Douglas fir tree site 1 | place: USA:California | collected 2015-04-18
CTGGGAGCCCTGAACACGGCAGGGGACGCCGAGGTCGAATCGGTGTCGTGCGGCTCGGCGGGCAGCTGCGGTTGTGCGTGCCGATAACCTCGTCCACGTCATGCGACCAGGTGATATTCGTTGATCATGCCATCGACGTGAGCCTGTCTTCGGACGCGGTACAGGTCGGGGCCGACCGGCTCGGGTAGTCGTTTCAGCGGTGCGGCGCCGTGCAGGGAGCGGTGCGGCCGGTGCTGATTGTGGTGGGTCTGGTACTGGCGCAGGATCTGCCGGAGGTGGGTCTGGTTCCAGATGAGGGTGCGGTCCGGGAGTTCGCGGCGGCATCCGCCGGTCCGGCGTTCGGTGATCGCGTTCATGCGGGGTGTCTGGATGTTGCAGAGCACGGTCCGGATGCCGGCGTCGGCGAGGACGGCGTCGAAGGCGGTGGTGGTGGTGGTGAAGTTTGATCCGCGGTCGCGGATCATGAACTTGACCCGGTGCGCTTGCCTGTCAAGGTCCATGAGGAGGTTGCGGGCTTGCTGGGCGGTCCATTCCCCGGTGGGATGGAGGGTGATGCCGATGATTCGGATGCGCCGGGTCGCGTGCCCGGTTACGGCCAGGACGTAGGCCTGGGTGCCGCCGGGGCAGGCCGGCCGTGAAGAAGTCGCAGGCCAGGATCGCCTCGGCCTGGGAGCGGAGGAATTGTGACCAGGTCGGCCCGGTCCGCCCCTGCGCGGGGGCCGGTGCCGTTGGCCTTGAGGATCTCCCGGACGGTGGACGCGGCGACCTTGACTCCCGGTCCGGCCGGTTCGCCGTGGATCCTCCGGTACCCCCATCCGGGGTTCTCGCGGGCCAGCCGGCGGATCAGGGCCTGGATGTTCCGCCGGGTTGCGGGTCGGCCGCTCCTGCCGTGCGCGGACCTTGCGGCCCGGCGGCGGCGGATGATGTCGCGGTGCCAGCGCTGGATCGTGTCCGGGGTGAACAGCAGCCGCAGTCTGTGGCGGCGCGCTTCAGGTATCACGCTGAGCAGCGCCGCGAAGAGGGCCCGGTCCGCCCAGTTCAGCTTTGGCTGGCGCGGCTGCTGCCGCTGCAGGACGGTGAGCTGGTGGCGCAGGATCAAGATCTCTGCGGTCTTCCCAGGATCAAGATCTCTGCGGTCTTCCGCGTCTTCTCGCGCCGGGACAGCCGGAGCCACCCGGCGCCCCGCGTGATCAGCAGGAAGACGAACCTCAGGCACATGATGGGTGATCAGCACGGCCGGAGCGCCAGGTGGGCAACTCTGCTGGTCAGAGCCGTGGATAGGATTCTCGGCACGCGCAGGTAGTCGCGCAGCACCCCGGCCGCGGGCCGTCCACATCAGCTCGCCCCTTCAGATCGAGCCGGGCGCGGAAGGTTAAGGCATCGTCTTGGCGCGCGGACGGTGAACTTGCGAGGCGGCAGGCTCGTAGACCTAGGCGAAGGCGGCACGCTAATGTGGTGGATCCGGGAGAACGTATGCCGAAAAGCCGAGCAAGGAAGGGCCGCAAGAGCTACCGGCCACGGCCGCTGCATGGCCCTGGTGCGGCCACAGAGGCAACCGGTGACGCCGTGGCTGCCCACGGGGTTGCCCGGTCCCGGCCAGACCGTCCGGTCGGCCACGCCGCCGAGGCCGTCGCTGCGGATGCGTCTGGACCGCAAGTTACCAAGGACGTAGCCGCGTTCCAGCGGCGGGTCATCGGCAGCGACGCATGGCTGCGGGTCGCCGAGGACCGGCTCGTGGCGATCGTCAACGATGAGCGCCGCAAGCGCGGCCTGGAGCCGCTGCGCCATGATGACCGGTTGCGCCGATCGGCCCGCGCCCACAGCGACGACATGGCGACCCGCGGCTACTTCTCCCACAACTCACCAGACGGCAATTCACCGAGCGAGCGGATACGCGAGGTCGGCTACCCGGCTCCGGCCGGCGAGAACATCGCCCAGGGTCAGGACCACACGACACAGGCCATGATCGCCTGGATGAACAGCCCACCGCACCGCGCTAACATCATGCACCCCGCCGTGCGCGCGATCGGCGTCGGCGTCCGCCACGGCCCGGCCGGCCCCTGGTGGACCCAGCACTTCGGCTGGGTGTGACCCTCTACATGGCGCGCAGTGGATGCGATCGACTGAGGCGACAACACGGTTGATCGGCAAGACGCGTTACCTCTCGCCGATCAATATATCGGCGCGAGCGATCGGCACCGACGATCCCTGGCCGTCCGTTCACCGCCCCCGCGACCGCTTCGGGTCTCGTAGTGGTCCGGGCCGAGGTCGCGGTAGGTGGCATCGGGGCCGGACAGCGGACGTGGAAGATGGTCAGCACGGACTTGCCGATCGCGACCAGGGCTTGGCGTGAGCGGTGTTGAGTGCCTTGTCCGGCTGGATCGCGCCAGGTCGGCGGACCATCATGTTGACTGTGTTTCACCAAGACCAAGATGCGCGACACTGGTGAGATCGCATGAGCCGGAGCGGCTATGGCCACGCTGCCGGGCCGAAGGCCATACCGCGGACGGCGAGGTATGACGGTGAGCTAGGCGAACGGCCTCGGACCAGCTTTGCTGAGGCCAGGGCTGCCCGCGCAGGGCGGCCGGAGGCGGCTACTGCTTACGAGCAGGCTCGGTTGTGGTTCGAGCTCGCTGAGCCGGTGGGGCGGTGGGGCGGTGGGGCGCGACGGGAGGAACTGGGTCTGTCTCAGCGTCGGCTGGCCGAGCGGGCCGGGATGAGTCAGCTTGGCATCGCCCGCTCCGAGGCCGGCGGCACTATTCTCACACTGCCGCTGCTGGGGCGCCTCGCATGCGCTGCTGGAGCACCTCGCGACCGCGCTGGGTCTGACCCTGGACGTCAGCCTGGCTCCCGCAGAGCGCAGGTCAGTCAGACTCAGGAGGCCACGGAGAATAGGCGGAGAAATCATCGAAGCCGGAACATAACCGCAGGTCAGGGCATGTAGGGGAGATGTCTGTAAAACCGTCGGCTCAGCCTACGTTGGTTCGAACCCAACACCTGCCACCAAGTAAAACCCCAGGTCAGAGCCTGTGTGAGCATGGATCTGGCGGCGTATAAAGGGAGCGGTGTCGCAAACCGTCGGCTAAGGACAGGTCCCGCTATAACGCGCAGGTCAGCGTTGTGAGTGATGACTTTGGGCGGCCGCAGTCAATAGCTTGTCCGGTGAATACGCGGAGAAATTCCGGGACCCTGTCGTGCGGCGCCTAGGAGCAACGCCTGCGTCGTGCCGATCGCGTCTGATCGCGGTTGGAACTGGCTCGTGCCTGGCTGGAGCGCTACCATCACGTCGTCGGCCGCGTCCGCGTCTTGCTTGCCGAAATTCCGGGAGATCCCGGATAATCCGTCCGCAGGCACATCGTGATCGGGGATCGGTCCTCGTCGCTATGCTTTGCGTCGATGCGATCGCGGTTTGATGACCGGGGCTTAGATGACTGCACACGGAAATGACACCGTCGGTGCAGCTTCCTCATCTGGCGGCTCGCGCGGAGCTGGCGGCCTGATGTTTCAGGCAGAAGTCTTCGCGTGGTGGGCGGTGCGCGCCGTTGCGGGCGTGGCCCCTGAGCTCGGCTTGGATCCGCACATCCGGATGCCGTGCGGGGTGCCGCTACCGGCTGAGTAGGAGTCGCCGAGGTTGAGCCAGCAGGTGCCGTCGTCGGCCAGGACGCGGCGGGCCTGGGCGAAGACGGTTCGCAGGGTGGCGGTGCAGGCCGACCTGGGCGCGGCCGGCCTGGGGCGCGGCCTGGCCGGGCGTTGCCTGCGCGACCGGATAGCCTCACCAGAAGGTCGGCACCACCCATTCCGCGGGAAACCGGGCCGCTCACAAGAGTGGGCCGGCTTGCGGCTACGATCCGATCGTGAAGCAGCCATGACCGATCCCGACGTCTGGAAGATAACGGTTGTCCTGCGAGCCACTGACGCTGAGCAGGAACAGGCCACTGAGGCCATAGCACGCGCCCTGTGCCCTGACCAGTTCCATGCCGGCCCTTGCCCGACTCCGTGGGCCATGATTACTTCGCGCGTCAGCGACTGCGACGACCAGGACGAAGCGGAGAATCTACGCGCGTTGATCGATGACGTGTAGGCGAGCGCGGGGAAATCCAGGAGACGATCTTGCAATGAGTACCCGCGCGGGGCCAGCGCAGATCAATGGAATGAATACTGCAAATCTGACGATGCGCAAGATGCGCTCGTCGGACATGTGCGAGTGGCCCGCTACGAGGTTAACTGGGCGCTCGCGAAACGCATTGAAATTCGGTCCTTACGCCTCGACCCGGACCAGTGCCTTATCCGGCTGCGCAAGAAAGGCGAGACCGTCCGCTGGCAAACCGTCTCCCCGACCCTGACGGCCCGGCTCCTGCAGCACGCCCACGACCGCCACGCCCGTCGGGTACGCCGTAGCCCGCGCCTATGCCGGCCATTCCGGAGCTGGCGGCGATGCGGGGGTCACTGCCACCTACGTCCGAGCCAACCTGCACGAAATCGCCGCCGCACTATCTGCTCTCACAGGCGAGCCCCACCCTCTCGCCCTACCCGAACCACAACACTGAACAACCGTCCCGGCCCAGCCTGCCAGTCGAGCACCACGCACAGAAATCTCGCTCCCGGACCACAGGTCGCGGTCATCGGCCAGCTCATTCATCGCCGCATCGATGCCCGCGGTGACCTCGGCATTGATCGCGTTCCGCTTATCTTCGCGTTCGATCGCGATGACGAGAACCCGCCCGCTCCGGCGCCGGCTAACCGGCATCAGCGCGCACCCGGCCGACCCGACGGAATGCTCACGTGACTCCTCCATACCGCCAATCGCGCCTCGCACATGCCCAGACTCGCGATTGTCTGCACTGACCGGTCAGGCCGTCAAGTCAGCGGTTCACCAGCCGTGACTGGACCGGCCGCCGCCATCACCTTGACCGGCCTCGGGCCCGCACGCGGAGGCCGGCGCAAATTTCTCCAAAGAAAATGACTTTTATCTTGAAAGATTTGTGTCGGTGCCTTCGGCCCTTGGTTCACGCCTGTGCCGCCGCGAGTGTCGTCGTTGGCGCCTTGGGGTGCCAGCATTGCTTCACTAGCCGGAAATGTCCAGTGTCACAGATACGTGCCAACACCTCGACGACCCGCGCGTTGTGCCGCGAGAGCATGTGAGTTAAGGCTGCTTTAAATAGCTGAACTCTGCCGCCCGAGGAGGGCATCGGCCACCCTGTAACGACGGCATGATCGGCTGGGTTGAGCGGGCAAGTTGCGTAGCCCTGGGATCTCTCGATGCAAGACGCGCTCACGTCGATGTTCCTGGCCAGCACCGTGCCACCGGTCAGCGCGCTTGCAGCCAATAGCGATGCGATCAAGCGGGTCATTGTGTGCCTTTCGTCTCGCACAGCTCGCGGGCAAGCCCGCCATGACGAAGATCAATTAGAGCTATGACCGGAAATGATCCATAAAGCGGTTTAAGACATCCTCTGCTACGCTGCGCGCCCGGCAGCATGACCGAGCGGCCTGCTGTGTTGCCAGGCCCTCTGGGTCATGCGCGATAGGTGCGGTTCCTGAAATAGGCCGGATCATGCGGTGATCGGGCGCAGCTCCACCGCTTCGTGCACGATGGTAGATTAGCGTACTTTTTGCGGAGAGGAAGGCCGATGCCTCGAAGCAACCGATTGCAGGACGGGCGAGGCTGTGGCTTCGCCCGTCCAAGTTCCACCGGACGGTTCAGCCTCGGCATGCGCTCGGCGCAGAACGACCAGGTCGATACTGGTGCGGCTGGCAATGGCCAGTCTCAGCAGCCGCGCCGCGAGCCATCGGGGTCACTGCCATGTCGCCAGGCACCAGTCGGAGCAGCCCGCGGCCCTCGCTCAAGGGCTGCTCCGCTCCTCCAGCTCCCATGCCGCGCGGGCCCTACTCGGAACTCATTCCTCCGGTTCGGTAATTCGCCTGGCTGCGAACACGCCCTGCAGACTGGTTCCGATGCGTACTTTCGGGCCGGGTTCCTTTCCGGCCTCGCAATGAGACAATCCTTAACGTAAGGGGAAGATCTCTAAAAAGGGCGTTCTATGCATGCAACGGGCAGATGTTCTTGCTGTGCGCTACTTCTTTTGATCATGAGAACCGGGTCGCCGGTGGATCGTGAAGAACGATCCGCTGTTACATCGCCCTCGCTGGTGACGGGGATCTTTACGTCGTCGTTTGCCAGATATTCTTCGAGATCTGTAGAAGAATCTCCTGTTACGGGTATGGCCTTAGCGTAATGTTGCCGTGTACCGTTTCTGGCACGACCTGTTGTCCATCGGCCAATGGGAGAATACGCGGACGATCATGGAATTCCGTTTGCTCGGGCCGATAGAGCTATGGTCGGCGGGGGAGCAATTCAACCTTGGGCCGACCAGGGAGCGCGGCGTCCTGGCGATCCTGCTGTTATCGCCTCGCACGATAGTGCCAGCTCAGGTGCTCATCGATCGCCTGTGGGATACTCGCCCGCCTGCTAAGGCAAGGGAAAGTCTTTCTGCCTATGTCACCAGGCTCAGACGTAGGCTGGAGCACGCTCAAGTCGACCGAGGGTGCCTGGTCGCCCGCACCCATGGCTACTTTTTCGATGTAGATCCCGAGGCCATCGACTTGCATCGATTCCGCAGGCTGTGCCGTCAGGCCGGTGCGCTGGCCGAATCCGGAGATCTCGAGCACGCGGCCTCGCTGCTGCGGGATGCGGACGCGCTCTGGCGCGGTCAGGCGCTGGCCGGCCTCCCCGGCGACTTTGCCGTGCGGATGCGCCGTAGTTTGGAGGAGGAGCGCCGCGCAGCCCTCCTGCAGCGGATCGAGCTGGAGCTGGCGCTTGGCCGAAATGAGGGCCAGGTGGGCGAGCTAGGCGAGTTGCTAGCTCAGTATCCGTTAGATGAGGCGGTGGTCGCGGCCCAGATGAAGGCCCTTTACCAAAGCGGTCGGCCCGCCGATGCCCTCGCCCTTTACCGAGACACCCGAATCCGGCTGATTGACGAGCTGGGCACCGAACCCGGGTCGATGCTGTCCGAAGTACATCAGCGCGTCTTGCGTCGCGATCCGCAACTTGCCGTCACTCTGGCCGACCAAGGTCTGGGCCATGCGTCTCAGCCAGATACCCTGCCGCCCGACATCGGTGATTTCATAGGTCGGGAAGCCGAAATCAGGCTGCTCACAAGCGGTCTTGAAGGAACTTCGCGAGTAGCTGTGATCAGGGGCATGCCCGGCGTGGGCAAGACAGCGCTGGCAATCCAGACCGCCCGTAGCGTTCGCGAGTCGTATCCGAACGGCCTGATCTATCTGTGTTTTCACAGCCATGACCCTGCGCACCCCCCGCTGGACGAGGCGGGCGCGCTGCACCGTCTGCTCCAGATGCTGGCCATACCGGCCGGTCGCATACCGGCGGGAATGGGCCAGCGTGTCGCGTTATGGCATGCGCAGTTAGCCCGCCGCCGGGCCGTGGTTGTTCTGGATGATGTCGCGAGGGCTGACCAGATCCGGGCGATCGTACCCGGGGTCAGCGAATGCCTCATCCTGATCACCAGCCGCCGCGGACTATCCGTCCTCAGCGACGCATGCATGGTGACTCTCGACGTCCTGCCTGCCCCTGACGCGATCACGCTGTTCAACCGGGTCGCAGGTCTGGAGAGGGCCAGCGATCATGATCAGGTCGCGGAGGCTGTGCGCCTGTGCGGCCGCCTGCCGCTGGCGATCAGGCTCGCCGCTAGCAGGCTCGGGCAAGGCGACCCGCCGACGCTGGCCGGGCTGGTCGATGAGTTGTCCTATCTCCCTTCCTATCCCAGCGCGGCCGGCCTGGCGGGCCACGAGGTGGTGTCAGCCCTCGACCTGTCTTACCGCGGCCTGACGCAGGATCAGAGGCGGGTCTTCAGGCGACTGGGCGTCCATCCGTGCGCGCTCATCAGCCCGCACGCCGCTGCGGCCATAAGCGGCCGCCCCCTTTCAGCGACTCAGGCGGCACTTTCCGCATTGCTCGATCATCATCTGCTGACAAGAGCCACGGCCAGCCAGTTCCGGTTCCACGATCTCATCCGCGGATATTCCGCAGCATGCGCCAGGCATGAGGATACCCAGCATGAGCGGCGGGATGCTGTGGCCAGGCTCCTGGACTACTACCTGCAGACAGCCGACCGTGCCGACCGGATGCTCTACCCGCATCGCCGGAGGATGGAGGTGCCGGTCACCCATCGGCCAGCCGACAGCCCTGCGGTGGAGACGCCCGAAGATGCGATGAGGTGGCTCGACTTAGAGTGGCGCAGCGTTCTTCAGGCCGGGCAGCATGCCGGAGAGCACGAATGGAAACGGCAATGTGCGGATCTGATCCACGTGCTCGCGGGATTCCTGGAAACCAGGGCGTACTGGGACGAGGCGATCGCTGCTCACTCAATGGCCCTGCAGGCTAGCCGGGATCTTGACGACCCGGCCCGGATCGCCCGGGCAGCGCTGGAACTCAGCGTGGTGAGCCAGCAGACAGGACGCCACGAGGCGACGCTCCAGCTGGCTGAGGAGGCAGCAAAAATCTACAGTTCCCGCGGCGACAGCCGCGGGCGAGCGGAAGCTGTTGACCGGATCGGGATGGCGCACTATTACTCAGCACGGTTCCGCGAGGCCCTCGCCCATTTCCATGATGCGACGGAACTTTACCGCGCCTGCCGAGACCGGCATGGCGTCGCCGTGACCCTCGACCATACCGGGATCACCTGCGGTTACCTCGGCCGCTACGCCGATGCGATCGGTCACCTCCGCGAAGCGCTCGGGCTCTACCGCGATATCGGCGACAGGCGAGGAGAGGCCAAGGTACTTAACAACACCGGGAATGTGCAGGAGAACCTGGGATACCACCGCGACGCGCTCCAGAATTACCGGCTAGCGCTAGAGATCTTCCAGGAGATAGGAGGCCGGTGGAACCGCGCGATCCTACATAGCAACATGGGCGGCATCCATCGTTACAAGGGAAACTACTCCGAAGCGCTCATTGACTACAGGAAAGCCCTGGCCATCTACCGTGACATCGGAGACCTCCGGCACCATGCTGGTGCCTTGCACGATATCGGCTCCGCCTACCAGTGCTTGGAATTGTATGGGGAGGCGCTCGTCCATCATCAGAAGGCGCTGTCGATCGCCGAGCAAATCGGCGATTCATACGTGCGGGTCATCGCGCTGAACGGGATCGCAGACGCGCATCGGGGCTCTGGTCGGCATGAGGAAGCGCTTGATCGGTACGGTGCTGCCCTACGGCTGGCCAGGGAGATCGGCGAGCCGTTAGAAGAGGCGAAGATTCTCGAAGGAATCGCGGAAACAAGGCTCCGCACCCGCGGAACCGGCGCCGCGCGTATCGCCTTGCGGCAGGCGCTCGACATCTTCGAGCGACTCGGCGTGTCAGAAGCCGAACTGGTGCGGGTCCGCATCGACGTCCTAGAACTCACCGACGGCGACAGCGGTCCTGATCTTGCCAGCGGAGGTTGGCAATGACCGAATTATTTGCCCGCGAGCCGGGCCGGGGCGCTTGAGGACGCCTGTGCCGCTTCGGCGCACGGATATCTGAGTCGTGTTCGTCGGCCCGGGCGGAGCTGCTGCCCGGACGGAACTGCCTGCCCGGAGGGCGGGAACGGGCGCCCGGCTTGTGCGTGTGACCTGGGCTGCAAGGCCGCCGTCAGCGACTGCAATCAAGACATCCGAGGCGGCGGGCACGCTCGTATCGCGGTTCGCCATTTCACCGGGAGCCGATGGCTGCGGGCTGCAGGAGGGCACCATGTCATACGAGGACTGGGTGTACGGGCCGTTCGGCTTGGACGCGGTGAAGGGCCGGACGATCCGCTGCCAGCGAACAGTCCTTGCGGTGGCGCACAGCGTCACGGCCGCGACTCGCCTAGCAGACATCGTGCCGCTGGTCGAATCCGACCGGCGAGTACAGGTCGTATACACCTGGGCGCCGTCATCAGTCTTCTCGGCTGGAGTGCAGGATCTCCTGAGCCGCCTCGGCGGGGTGGTCATACCCTGGCGGCAGGCGGTACAGGTCCGGTTCGACCTGGCGATCGCCGCGTCGCACGGCCTGCTTGAGCAATTGCACGCGCCGGTGCTCACCGTTCCGCATGGTGTCGGATTCGCCAAGTATCCCAGCCGGTGGGCGGGACCCGGCCCTGCGGTACGCCGCCGACTGCGTGAGACCGACGCCGGGTCCCTTGTGCATCACGGGCGGGTCATCGCCGCCGGGATCGTCGTGGCGACCAATGGCCAGCTAGTGCAGCTGGAACGCTGGTGCCCGGAAGCGGCGGCAGTCGCCGCCGTGGCAGGAGATCCGTGCCTGGACCGGCTGGTCGCGAGCCTGCCGCTCCGGGATGTCTACCGGCATGCTCTCGGTGTTGGCGACGAAACGCTGATCGCGGTGTCATCTACCTGGGGAGCCGGGTCGCTGCTCGCGCAGTGCCCGGACGTGCTGCCGCGGCTGATGGACGAACTGCCGCCGGAGAAGTACCGGGTGGCTGCCATCATCCATCCGAACTGCTGGCATTGGCACGGCCCCAAGCAACTGCGAGCCTGGTATGCCGACAGCGAGCGACGCGGGCTGATTCTATTGCCGCCCGAGGACGGCTGGCGCGCGGTGCTGGCCGCATCGGACATTCTTATCGGCGACCACGGGTCGGTTACCTGCTACGGCGCCTCGATCGGCGTCCCCGTCACGCTGGCAGCGTTTCCCGGGGGCGAAGTGCAACCCAGGTCCCAGGTCGCCTCGCTAGGCAAGATCGCGCCGCGGTTGCGCCTTGACCAGCCCATGGCCGCGCAACTGAAGGAGGCTACGAACGCGTGGTGCGTAGAAGCGCATGCGGCGATCCGGGCCCAGGTCACTTCGGCCCCCGGTCAGGCGGCAGGGATCATCCGCGCCCTGATGTACCGGCTGATGCAGCTAGCCGAGCCTGCGGTGCCTGCCGACGTCCAACCCGTTTCTGCTCCGGAACCCGCCATCGTCCGGCAGCCACCCAGGACAGACTGGCAGCCACCCAGGACTGACCGGTGACCGCCTGCGCTGCCCGCCCGCAAGCCGAGATGGTGCTGACCGGGTTCGGCGGCCGAGCGACGCTGACAGTGTCGGCCTGGCAATCTGCGGTCTCGGCTTCCCGTCCAGGGCACGCCTGGCCGAGTGGGGGCTGGCAGCATACGACGGCTATGGCCGGTCGCTGCGCGGCAGCCCGGCTGGAGATCGCCGATGTGATCATCTCCGCCGATCGGCTCCAGAACGATGCGGCGGCGGAATGGCTGGGTGCGATGCTCGACCGCTACCCCGGATGCGCGGTCGCCGCCGCTGGCACTAGCGGCCTGGAGTGCGTGGTCGGGGCGCGCGGCGGGCCGCCGGTCAACTTCGCCCTCGGGGCCTGCGCCGAAGTCGGCGAGCCCGGTTGGCTGGCGTTGCTGTGCGCGTCGTTCGCCCACTGGTGGCTAGCTGGCGGCGGGCCGCTCGCCGAGCTGGGCCCAACCCAGGTGCGGGTGACCGCGTCCGGTGCCCCGGCGTGCTGGCGGCTCCCCTTTCACGGCGGTGCCGTGTTGTCCTCGCTCGGCATTGCCGGAAACTCCGCTTCCAGGCCGAGGGCGTCGAGCCGCTGCCGGATCTGTCCTTCCTCAGGCGCGCCGACTTCGGCGTAAATGGCGAGTGCTTGCTCCAGGTGCAGGCGTTCGCGGCCGGGGTCGGCGAGCTGGCCAGCGGCGTCGGCGAGGCTGACGTGAACGTCGGCTTGCTTGTACCGGGCGCCGAGGCTGGTCAGGGTGGCGAGGGCCTGGTTCAGCGGCCCCGGCGCATCGGCGGGCCGCCCGGCCAGCAGGTAGGTCTGGGCCAGGCTGGTCTTGGTCCGGGCCTCGTTGTAGGCGTCCGGGAGGGCGGCGAAGACATGGCGGGCTTCGGCAAGCGCGTCGATGGCTTGCAGATAGCGCCCGGCGTCACGGTGAGCCTCGCCGATGTGGCGGGTCATTAACGCGACTCCGCGGGATCGGCCGAGATCCCAGTGGATGGTTCGCGCCATTTCGAACTGGCCGAGTGCCTCGTCCGGGCGGCGCAGGCCGAGCAGCGTCAGGCCGAGATTGGCGAGCGCGGCTGCCTCTCCGAGGCGGTGCCCCGCCTGCTGGGCCAGCTCCATAGCCTGGGTAAACTGGTCCGTCGCGTCGGTGTATCGATTGAGGTTGAGGTAGGCGAAGCCGAGTTGGTCGCGCATCCGCGCTTCGGCCCGCCGGTCGCCGGACGCCTGGGCAGCCGCAACGCCGACCTGCGTCGCGTCGATCCAGTCCCGGAAGTGCTTGCGGTACAAGAACAGGCCCCACATCGCTTCGCACAACTGCCAAGCTTGCTCGTGCAGGCCGTAATCCCGCGCCGTGCCGAGCGCCGCGAGCAGGCCGGGCAGCGTTTGGTCGAGCCAGTTCAGCGCCTGCGCTGGACTTTCGTAGGCCGACGGTAACTGGCGGGCATGCTCGTACAGGCTGCCCAGCTGCCAGCGGCCGGGGATTACTGCCAGGTCGGCTGCGACTGCTGCCTGCAGGTACCACTGGACGCTGCGGGCGATGACGGCGCCCTGGTCGGTGTCCGTTTCGATGTCCGCCTGCTCGCGGGCGTGCAGGCGGACCAGGTCATGGAAACGAAACCAGCCGCCTGCGGTCTCCTCCAAAAGACTGGCCCCGGTGAGAGCATCCAGTAGGCGGGACGTTGTTGCCAGGTCAGTGGCGGAGGCCGCCGCAGCGAGGTCTAGGCCGAAGCCGTACCCGGGCACCAGCGACAGCTGACGGTACATCCTCGCCACTTCAGCGGGCAAGCCCTGGTAAGAGACATCGAATGCCGCGCGCACCGACAAATCCCCAGTCAGACTCAGAGCACCTAGCCGGTCCCGCTCACTGGCCAGTTCCCCCGCCATCTGCTCGACCGGCCAGGATGGACGCGGCGCCAGCCGCGCCCCGGACACGCAGACCGCCAGCGGCAACCCGCCGCACAGCCGCACCACGTGGAGGGCAGCTAGCGGCTCGGCCTGGATCCTGGCCGGGCCAGCGACGCGGCCGAGCAGTTCCACCGCATCAGCCTCTTCTAGCGGCCGCAACTCCGTGAAGTGCGCACCGTCGATGGCAAGGCCGGCGATCCGCCACCTCGTCGTCACCGCCACCAAGCTCGGCCCAGGGCCTGGCAGCAGCGTCCGGACCTGAGCCGCCGACGCGGCATCATCCAGCATCACGACTAGGCGGCGTCCGTCGGTCACTGACCGGTAGAGCGCCGCCATCTCGTCCAGGCTGAGCGGGATCCTTTCCGGTGGAATTGCCAGTGCGCGCAGGAAGCGGCCCAGAACATCTCCCGGCCGCGCCGTCGTACTCGGCAGATGACCGCCGAGATCGGCGTACAGCTGGCCATCTGGATAACGTCGGCGGACTTCGTGCAGCCAGCGCAGTGCCAGGGACGTCTTGCCAACTCCCCCCACGCCGACGATCACCGCAAGCGTTAGCGGCCGCTCAGGCTCCCCGTTGCCCAAGATCCCGCGTAAGACCGCTAGCTCGCGAGCCCGGTCGGTGAAGTTGGCCGGAGTCGGCAGCAGCTGACTAGGCACTGGCATCTCGGCCGGACTGCCGAAATGCACGTCCCCGCCTTCACCGGCATCACCCAGCGGTTGGCTCCCGGTCCATCGGATGGGCTTGGCCCGCTGGAACCGGCTGACCGGTGCTGGGTTGGGGGTTGCCCGGCTACCGAGCAGGCGGCCGAGTATGCGCTGTACGGTAGCGACCAGGCGGGCAGCCTCATTGTCGGCTTCGTCACCGAACATATTGCAGTAGTGGATGGACCTGAGCGTCCGTCCGGCACCGACATCAATGTCGGGGATTTCGCAGTCATCGAAGCGGACCGGGATCAGCCATGGTTCCTGCGGCGGGCGCAGCCGCATCTGCTCGGCGGCGAGGTTGAGTTCCTCAATCTGCCAGCTCGGCGTGTGGGTAATGCTGGCGGTGGAAAAGCAGGCAAGGAATACGAGAGTCCCGTCACTAATTGCCCGGCGGATTTCAAGCCGCCAGTCGTCGCCCGGCCATAGGTCGGCCGTATCACGCCATACGCGGATACCGGCGTCCTCAAGCAGGCTGTGCAGCCCCTCGGCGTTCGCCAGGTCTTGGCGACGATATGAGATAAAAACATGACCTGCCGACCGATCCTGGCCACCCACGATCAGCAGTCTAATATCCCAGGACGCAGCCCAGGAGGATGCCTGGCAAGAATCCCGCACGCAGGCGGGTAAGGCCCCGGGTGCCAGACTCAGGTCCCTCGCCCGCCGAGTCGGCTACTGCGGCCAGCCCACCGGAGGACGCGGACTGGATGAGCCGGGCATTCACCGGCCTGCCGGATCGAGGTCAAAAGCCCCTCCAATGTTCTAAGTAATATTGAGGAGAAAGCATTGCGCCGGGCTGTTCCCTTGGTGCCGACAGGCCGCCCGAGTTGGCGCACTCGACATTAACCCGGCGGTGGCCGACCGACCTGGCGATGTCGCTGGTCATGCCCGCCAGGCCCGGCCGTAACAGCCGCGCTGGCCTCACGTGGGGCCGGCTGCGACGAAGGTTCCCTTGCCTGGCCGGGTGACGACCACGCCGCGTTCGCGCAGGAACCGCATGGCGCGGCGGATGGTCTGGTAGGCCACGTCGTACTCCTCAGCCAGCGCCCGTTCGGTCGGCAACCGGTACTTGAATTCGCCGGTCTTGATCCGGGCCGTGAGGTGGTTGGCGACCTGGGCGTAGGTGAACTCGGGCTCGCCGATGGGGTCAATGTCAGTCACGCCGGTAATGTAGCGCACTCATAGCTATAAGAGCTCTAGATGCGTTATTTCGCTGCCGGTCTTTCAGTCGGCCCGGTAGTCCTTGAGCATCTGCGCGCCGGGAAGGCGGATCATCATGCTGACCGTGTTCACCAAGACCAGGACGCGCGAGACTGCTGAAGTAGAGCGCGCTGCGGTCGCGATGGCGCGCTGTCAGGCCGAGGCCCACACGACTGACGGGAGGATTGAGCGATGAGCTGGGGCAACCCTCGCCAATCAGTCTTGCCAAGGCCCGGTCCGCCCGGGCCGGGCGGCCGGAAACGCGGCCCTGCGGTCTGCAAGCCCGTCGGTCGGCGTGGCTGAGCTATTTCCGGGTGCGGCGAGGCTGGTTCCGCGTTTCCATCTGATCGGGGAATGGCATTCGCCAGTCGCAGCGGGCGCCGTCCCTGTCGGCCGGCCGAATCAACTCCCCGAGAGTGATGGTCTAGGGACAGCTGCCGAATGATGACGGATGAACGTCGGCGGAGATCGACTGACGGTACCAGTGTCATGTACCTTACTGGTACATTAAACTTGTACCAGTAGGAAGGACCTGTGGATTCGATGGCTATCAGTGCTAGCGAGGCCCGTTCGCATCTGTTCCCTCTTCTTCAGCAGGTCAACGATGATCACGTGCCGGTGCGGATCAGTTCGAAGGCCGGGGATGCCGTGCTCATGTCGGCTGAGGATTTTGATTCCTGGCAGGAGACTATCTACTTGCTGCGGTCTCCGGCTAATGCTCGCAGGCTGATGGAGGCCGTTGCCCGGGACAAGGCCGGGCAGGCTTCTGTGGCCAAGACGATGGAGGAACTGAACGCCCTGGCGGGTGAGTAAGTGAGGAGCGTCCACTTCGATCCTGATGCCTGGGAGGACTTCCTGTACTGGCTGGGCGCCGACAGGAAGATGGCCAGGAGGATCACGCGCCTGATCGGGGAGATCCAGCGCGACCCGTTCGAGGGCATAGGCAAGCCCGAGCCTCTCAAGGGCGAGCTGTCCGGCTACTGGTCCCGTCGTATTGACGACGAACACCGGTTGATCTATCGGGTCGATGCGAAAGAAGTGAAGATCGTCAAGGCCCGCTATCACTACAGCGACTGACCAAACTGCCTTACGGAGAATAGCCGGAGAAATCGTAGAAGCCGGTACAAAACCGCAGGTCAGGGCGCATGTTGGAGATGACTGTAAAACCGTCGGCTCAGCCTAAGTTGGTTCGAACCCAACACCTGCCACTACGCAAAACCGCAGGTCAAACCTGGTTTGAGCACCGTTGCGGCCACGCAAAAGGGAGCGGTGTTTCAAACCGTCGCTTAACGGCAGGTTCTGCCGTATCCGCTGGTCAGCGTCGTGGCGGGACTCCCAGGCATGGCGGGCAAGCGCCGTGTCCGGCGAATACGCGGAGAAGTTTCAGGCTCCAGGATCCTGCCTGAGCGTGTTCGGTCTGGTGTAGGAGCCGGAGATGGAGATCGGACGGGCATCCAGACCCGATGGAGGAAACGGTCAATGTCGACCTTGCCGGGACGGGTGTAAGGCTAGCTGGCTTCATCTTCGCGGAGCAGCGTGACCTGGGTCTATGCCTGCGGGCCGTGGCGATCGCGCGTGACGAGGTTCCGCCTTTCCATGCGCGTGAGGCCTTTGAGATCGCGATAGCTGCGAACGTTGGCGTGGCGTCGGGTTCATACGCAACCGGTGACCGCCTGACTTTGATCACGATCGTGGACTTCCGCGGGCCTCGACTTGCGGACCTGCGGGTTTGTTCTCGTGCAGCGTGACTTCTGCTCCCTAGTGCAGCCCCTCATTAGTCCTTTACCGGTTCCGGTTACGGTGCGTTGCGGTCATGCGGCCTGGGCGAGGCTGTCCTGCCTGGGATGGCGTTCGAGGTAGCGGGCGTGGTCGGCGTCGGCGTCGTAGCTCCGCTTGCAGGGGCGCGCGGTCTCGTTGTGCCTGATGGTGAATTCGGTGATCTGCGTTTCGAGGTCGTCGCGGGAGGGTGAAGTCGCCGCGGCGGAGCAGTTTCCTGGTCAGGACGCCGAACCACTGCTCGGTCATGTTCAGCCAGGACGCATGCTTCGGCGTGTGCGTGACGGCGAATCGGGGGTGCGCGGCGAGCCAGGCCCGGGTGGCTTTCGAGGTGTGGCTGGAGCCGTTGTCCATGATCAGGTGAATCCGCAGGCCGGGGGCGATGTGCTGGTCCAGCACAGTCAGGAAGCTGATGAAGGCGGCAGAGTCGTTGCGGCGGATTCGCTGGCTGATGACCTCGCCGGCGGTCACGTCCATCGCCGCGATGATGGACACGGTGCCGTGCCGCTTGTACTCGAACTCCCGCCGGGCGTCCCTGCCGGGGCGGCCGGGACGGCGGGTCCAGGTAGAGGCGGCAGACCCGCCCGGCCCGTGCCCAGAATTCCGGGCTGCCCGGCGCGGCTGAGCCAGCCTCTTACCTTGTGCGGCCGGACGTGCGCGTCGGCAAGCACCCGGCCGGCGGTGGCCGGCGACACATCCAGGCCGCGCCTTCGCAGCTCAGAGGCAATCATCGAATGCGACCACTGCGATTCCCCCTCGGGCGGCGCGGAGGTCGCGGTCGCGACGATGGCCAGCCGGGCACTGGGGCCGTGGGTCTCCGGCCGCCCGGAGCGCGGCCTGCCGAAGATCCCGGGAATGCCGTGCACGGCGAACCGGCCCCGCCACGTCCGTGCCGTATTCACGCTGCAGCCCAGGTCACGGGCGATGGCCGCGTTCTCCGTCCCTGCTGCCGCGGCCAGTACGATCCTGGCGCGCAGCACCAGCCGCTGCGGGCTGGTGCCCGCCGCGATGATCTGCCTCAGCTTCCGGTGCCGCTTGATGGTCATCCGCACCGGCACCGCCCGGCGGCGCCCTGCCACGTCCCGTTCTCCTTCCGCGTCACGATGATCACCGAAGAATGCACCCGTAACGGGACGGGACCGGGGATATCCGCGCCGCCGGTGCGCCGCGCGTTACGGCGGCGGCACCGCCGCGGGCAGGCGACACTGGAGAACATGCCGCTACCGTCCAGGCGCCTGAAGGAACTCACCGAGGGAACAGTCGACCATCACGCCTCCCTCACCCACCCTGACCTGCAGGAAATCACCATCCGCTGGCGCGGCTCCTTCGGCTGCCTGGATGCCTGGGCCGGCGACGGCGACGATAGCGACGAGAGAATCCCGCTGTGCCGCATCGAGTACCCCGGCGACGACGATGACTGGGCCTTCGCGATCTACGACCCCGCCACCGAAACCTACCCCGACGCCCTGCTGCGGACCGAGCACCCCGACCGGCCACCCGAACGACGCCTACGACACCGCCGCCATCATCCACCTCGCCGACTACCAGAAGTAACGATCAAGCCGGCCAGGAGACAGTAAGAGATTTATGAGGGGCTGCACTAGCGGGGGTCTCGGGGCCTAGTGCGGGCAGCCAGGACATCGGGTCGACACAGGGGAGTGCCGAACTAGAGCGGGCTCAAACCCGCTGTCGCTCCGTAGCATCCATCCCGCCTGACGCGAAAGCCGCAGCTGCCGATGGGCGGCGACGGCCGTGAATACTTCGTGCCGATCGGATCGTAGTTGTGGCCTATCTCGGTGGCAGCTAGTGTTCCGCCCCATGGGGGTGATCGATGTCAGGCGCATCGGCGTCGCGACTTACTTCGGGGATAGCGGAGACCTTGAGGTCGCGGACATCTGGCTAGCCGATGAAGGCACATGGGACATCGATCTCGCTGAGGTCATCAAGGTAAATGCACTGGCGGTCCCAGCTGACCGCAAGCTCACCTACCGCGTGATGCAGCACGAGCTGCGGTTGCTGCTGAGCTTCCTTATGGACGAGCCCGGGAGCCCGCTCACCTTACGGCACGCCGATTTCCGGGCAAGTTCGGGGCACGTCAAGCGGTTCATATCCGAGTCGTTCGGCTTGGGGATGCTCACCGCTGCTGCTGAGCGCCACCACCGGTGGAAGCTAAACGACAGCGACCTGCACAACTTCGACGTGCTGCCGACTAAGGTAGCCGCCCAGTACCCAGGTTCCGGAATCCGGCCAGACCTGCTTTTTGACTTCACCGATCAAGGGCAGGAGAAGCGACTCGCGGGCGAGGCCCGCGGTCGGTCGTCCGCCAGGCCGGTGCACTTCGCGAGCAAGGACCAACTGGACCGCCTCGCTGACATTGTGGCTTGGTCAGGCGTGAATGACCTGCATCCCGTCACCATGACGTATGCCTATACCGGAGCTGCGAACGCGCAGGTCGATCTCTTCGATGTCACCGCCCCAGACTCCCTGGACACGGCCTTCGGCTTCGGCGTCCCTGACGAAGAGGGCCTTGTGGCGACACCCACAGGACGGCGCTTTGAGCGGCTGGCGTTCATAAGGCCACGCGCACTGGCTCGTGTCGGTGAAGTCACCGACCAGCTATATGCAACGGCCCCGCAAGGTGCGCCAGATCCGAACCGATCGGTCTACGGACGGAACGTACGGGGTAGCTGGGCTACTGCCGACCTGGTCGCTCCGACCAGGCTGCGGTTCTTCCTCGGCCTGCTCAATCAGCCGCTCACGCCGGAGCAGGCGGGAGCGCCACGGCGCAGGCGCAACGCCGTCAGGCAACGAGACTCTGACCCGATCCAGGTTGCGGCAACAGGCCGGATACTCGTCGCCGTGGCCCGGGACGCCACGCAAGATCCCGACTGGTCAGAGGTGACCAGCCGCATTGAATGACCACTGGATCGGTGAGCAGACATGCCGGTCCATCCACAAGTTCCCCCGCACCTCTCACCCTGTCTGAAGAATCGGCGGGTCGCCGAGTGACGTGGAGCCGGTGGAGCCCATCCTCAGGCGGGGCGGCGTCGTCCTGGCGTGGCGCGGAGGTCGTGTGCCTTGAACCGGCGCATTGCTGTCAGCAACTCGTCCAGTAGGGCGGTATCCACCGGCGGCTCGCCGGTTTCCGTGTCGCAGCAGGGCGGTTTGTCACGTCCTGCCTCGTCGGATGGCTGGTGCCCGGCCAGTTCGTAGATCTGCTGGTAGACGTCCAGTGGCGGCCGGTCCCTGTCGTGCTTGCCGATCAGGACGACATAGGCGATCTCGGGGGATTCGAAGGCCACGATGACCCGCATCTGTCCGGTCAGGTGAATCACGCACAGGTGATCGAGGAAGCCGCCGCTGAGCCGGTAGGCCAGTGCCGCGCATCCTCTGGCTGCCAGGTCGGCTTCGAACTGGTCGTAGGCATTTCGTGCCTTCCTGGGCAGGCCTTCGATGACCTTGTTAGCTAGCGGCGTCGCCCGGACCTCGACGGTCACCGGCTAGCCCGCAGAGCGGCGGACAATGTACTCGCCCCGGTGCATCTGCTCCAGTGACTTCAGCAGGTCAGGGTCGGCCAGCATTTGCTCGTCGGCGAGCCGGTTGTATACGGCGTCGAGCAGGCCGCGGGACTGTCCTGCCTCGCGCAGGCCGGCGACGAGGTGGCGTACTTCCAGCACGGATGCCGCATCCAGCAGCAGCCTCGGCTTCCGGCTGCGGATACCGAAGATGCCGCGCCTGGCCCAGGCGCGCACTGTCGGCTCGGACAGGCCTAGGATGGCTGCCGCTATGGAGGGCCGCATGCCGGGCGCGGAGGCCAGGCGGTGTTCCGCCACTGATTCGAGCGCCTGGGCTCGTTTGTCGCCGGCTGGCAGGGTGTGCGCTACCTCGTGCAGCTTTGCTACGTCGTCGAGCAGGGTTGTCAGGTCCTCGCGTTCTTCCATCAGGCTCACCGTGCTCACCTCCGCTTTCGAGTATGACACGGTTTCTCGAAAGCACGACGCCGATGTCCCGGCGCTCTAAGGGCGCGGCCCGCGCCCTGGTTCTTCAGTAACGCATAAGCTAGCCGAGGTTCTTGAGCCAGTCAGCTCACGGGAGAGGCATGACGGTGGGTGAGGACGTGCCATGGGGGGTCGGCCTTGCCGGCGGCGGGCGGCTCACCCGCCCGGAGGTGGCTGCCGGTTACAAGCAGGCAAGTCTGCGTTTCGGGTTGGCGGAGGAACTGGTACGCAGCCAGCGGCACGCGCTCCGGAGAATAGCCGGAGAAGTCCTGTTAGCCAAGACGTGGGCGCAGGTCAGGGCGTGTTCGGGAGATGGCTGTAAAACCGCCGGCTCAGCCTACGTTGGTTCGAACCCAACACCTGCCACCACCAGCGAAAACGCCTCGCTAGCTGCGCATATGCACGCAAGCGGGGCGCTTCTTCGGTGTCCCGTCATGTGTCACCTTGCAGCGCTGCAGGCCGCCATGTTGCGGTGTCCACGGACGCATGGCGGACGGATCTAGGGCCGCCATGGCGGTCGGTGTAACCGCTGGCTTTCCACGCGGACGGCCGCGGCCGGGCCCGTGCTGACGGCGTGTCCTGCTTTGATATGCGCCGCTGAGTTGGGCTTTCGTCCGATGCCCGCCCGGAGACCCCGCGCGATTTCCCCGGCGTCCACGACGCCTCAAGTGGACCTGACCTCAGCGGACGTGGGTGCGGGAATAGGTAGTGCCTGATCCGGGGATCGACCCATACCTCCGCGCCTGGAAGCGGACGAAGGTCTCTGGCCGCGGCTCTCGTGAATAGGCTGATCAAGCGCTGCGTCCGGCCAGCGCCGTTCCCGGCTGCACGGTTCAGTTGACGCCGTTGGGAGTGACACCGTCTCGTGGGCTCGGACGGCGCAGATGGTTGGTCACGCAAAGTGACACATCGAGCTTCCGCTATTGTGAATAATCTCCCTGCCGATTCGGTTTCGTTGCGCAACTCGTCGGGAGGCAGCCTCTGGGAGCGCCGAACACCCGATCGGGCGCGGGCTGACGGTGCTGGCGTGACCTGCCAGCCTGGCCGGCGCTGACCGGGCATGCCGGTTTCCTGCTGGGGGAGTCTTATCGCTGCTGCCGGAGGTTGTAGTCGGGGTGCAGGCTGTTCCGGTTCGGGCGGGCGGGGGCGGCGAGCCCGCCGGCCAGGCCGAATGCGTACACGTTGTGGTCGAAGGAGCCGATGTAGACCACCCCGTTGGCCACCGCCGGGGAGGAGGTTTCGATGATGTTCCCGGTGGGGTAACTCCACAGCCTGGCCCCGGTGGCGGCGTTCAGGGCGTACACGTTGTGGTCGTCCGAGCCGATGTAGACCACCCCGTTGGCCACCGCCGGGGAGGAGGTGACGAAACTCCCGGTGGTGAAGGTCCACAGCAGGGCGCCGGTGGCGGCGTTGAGGGCGTACACGCCGCCCTCGTCCGAGGCGGCGTAGACCACCCCGCTGGCCACCGCCGGGGAGGAGAAGAAG